>Ga0208149_1000439_pt1 | contig 16070 bp, 18 predicted proteins | sample DEB08_DNA_15_FD_184533 | JGI IMG/M metagenome (GOLD analysis project Ga0208149, IMG submission 184533) | Aqueous microbial communities from the Delaware River and Bay under freshwater to marine salinity gradient to study organic matter... | ecosystem: Environmental > Aquatic > Marine > Coastal ... | reverse complement strand
TTTCGACATAACGTAAGATCTGAACAAAGTCTCTACGAAAACTTAATCGTTGAATCCCTCAAGTTCTACGGGCAGAATGTTTATTATCTGCCCCGAGAAGTTGTGTCCAGAGATATGGTGTTTAATGATGAAACTTTATCAGAGTTTAAGTATGCATACCAAGTAGAAGTCTATGTTGAAAACGTAGAAGGGTATGATGGTGACGGGGATCTCTTCCAGAAGTTTGGTGTAGAGATTCGAGATGCCGCCACTATTGTCATGGCACGTCGTAGATTCAATCAAGAGATTCGACAATACCAAGAAAGACCAGGAGAAAAATATTATCGTCCAAGGGAAGGCGATTTAATTCACATCCCTTTGTCTAATTCTACTTTCGAGATCATGAAGGTAGAGGACGAGAATCCTTTCTATCAGTTAGGTCAACTCCCTGTGTTTAGAATGCGACTCGAATTGTTCGAGTACAGCACAGAAAGGTTCAGTACTGGTTCCAATGTTGGTGTCACTCAAATTGAAGAGTTTGCCGCATATCAGTGGCAACTTACTATGGATTCTGCTTCTAATGGATTTACCAGAGGCGAGCGAGTTACTCAGGCATTTGACGATTACGTTGTTACTGGTGAAGTGGTTGGTTGGAATGGTGACGACAACACTCTCTACCTTGGCAATGTGGGTAATACTTCAGGCGAATATAAAACTTTTACAACTACTCGCCAACTCTTCCATGGAGATAGTGTTAACGTAGCATCTTCTATAGCAACTCCAACAGTAATAAGAGAACTTCAACAAATTCAATCTAATGCTGCTGGTGGAGATATAAATCCAACTGGACAAACTGATGGATGGACTTCAAATGTTACGGACTTTGATGTATCTGTGCTTGAGTTTGTAGACTTCAGTGAAGACAATCCGTTTGGAGATTTTAGTTAATGTTCGGCACTCATTTTTATCACGAACGGGTTAGGAAGTGCGTTGCAGTATTTGGTGCAATGTTTAACAACCTATACATTATTCGTCGTGACGGTAACAATGTTTATGCCCAGCAAAAAGTTCCTCTGGCATATGCTCCTGCTCGCAAGTTCTTAGAAAGAATAAACGAGATGAATAACGGTGAGGATAATGAAAGACAGTTAGCAATTAAACTTCCACGTATGTCTTTTGAAGTTTTGGCGATAGCATACGACCCTCAACGTCAACTACCAAAAACAAATTACTTTACTAAACAGCATATTGATGACAATACTTCTGGCGCAAAGTTCTACACTGGTACGCCATACATCATTACGTTTGAGTTGAATGTTTATGCTAAACAACACAATGATGCACTACAAGTTGTAGAACAAATTCTACCATACTTTGCTCCTCAGTACACAGCAACCTTTAAACCGATAGAAGATTACCCAGATATTAAGGAAGATGTTCCTGTAATTTTACAGTCGGTCGCCTTTACTGATAACTTTGAAGGTGCGATGGAAGATCGTAGAACTATTATCTACACTCTTACCTTTGATATGAAAATTAACTTCTATGGTCCAAAACCATCGCAAGGTCCTCTCATCACTCGCGTCGATGCAGACCTGTTCAATATGGACGTCAACTCGCTGGATTCGGATAGATATCTTGAGACCGTTAGAACTGAAACATCAGCAAGACCTGTTTCGCCTGACTCTGATTATACTATACAAAAAGATGTACTAGATAGTGATAGTCCAGTAAGTTTGCCGCATGCATATGAGTGATAAAGATAATGATTATGAATACGCCAGAGAGACCTTATACGATCTGATCGGTAAAGGTCGCGACGGTGTAGAAGAGATGATTGAGGTCGCAAAACAAAGCGAACACCCAAGAGCATATGAAGTTCTTGCTAAACTCATAAAAGATACCTCTGACGTTTCTCATCAACTTATGAATCTCCATAAACAAAAGAAGGAGATAGAAAAAGAAGATGCCACTGCGTTACCGAATAAGCAAGAAACCACAAATGTTTTTATCGGTTCGACTACCGACCTTCAACGCATGTTGAAGAAAGTGAACGAAAAGGATATAACTCCTCAACATGATGCCCTCACAGATTCAGGACACGACCAAGTCTAAACACGATACTCACTATCTTGGGAATCCTCACGTCAAGAAAGATGGCGTACAGGAGGATTGGACTCAAGAGAAAGTCGCTGAGTATGCTAAATGCATGGCAGACCCCACGCACTTTGCTAAAACTCACCTAAAAATTATCAACCTAAACGATGGTCTCGTGCCGTTTGAGTTGTATCCTTACCAAGAGGAAATGTTTACTCACTTCAACAGCAACCGTTTTACGGTTGTGCTCGCTTGTCGTCAGTCAGGCAAGTCTATATCTTCTGTGGCATACCTGCTTTGGTATGCTATATTTCATCCAGAGAAAACTGTAGCAGTGCTCGCTAACAAGGGTGCGACTGCTCGAGAGATGTTATCGCGTGTAACTCTTATGCTTGAGAATCTACCATTCTACTTGCAACCAGGATGCAAGGTACTGAACAAAGGTAGCATAGAGTTTAGTAACAACTCAAAGATATTCGCCGCTGCTACTTCAGGATCATCCATTCGTGGTCAATCTGTAAACTTGCTGTTCCTTGACGAGTTTGCGTTTGTTGAAAGGGCAGCAGAATTTTATACCTCAACCTATCCCGTAGTTTCGTCAGGTAAAGATACGAAAGTGATCATAACATCCACCGCCAACGGTATTGGTAATCCTTTCCATAAGATATGGGAAGGTGCCGTACAGGGTGTGAATGAATACAAACCGTTCCGTGTAGACTGGTGGGATGTTCCTGGTCGTGATGAAGCATGGAAAGAAGAAACGATCAGCAACACTTCAAAGATACAGTTTGATCAGGAGTTTGGTAATACCTTCTTCGGCACGGGTGATACATTGATCAATGCTGAAACTTTGTTAAACCTGAAGGCAAGTAGACCCAAGAGGATTCTTGAGGGTGGTGATCTACTTGTTTACGATGAACCTCGCAAGGGGTCACAATACGTCATGTGTGTTGACGTAAGTAAAGGGAGAGGACAGGATTATAGTACGTTTAACGTCATCGACATTAGCAGTAGACCTTTCAAACAGGTAGCAGTGTATCGCAACAATCTTATTTCTCCACTACTCTTCCCAGATATTATTTATAAATGGGCGACTTCTTACAATCAAGCATATGTCGTTATCGAATCTAATGACGCAGGTCAATTGGTTTGTTCGGGGTTATACCACGAACGAGAATATGAAAACGTGCACATGTCCTCTACAGTAAAATCTAGTGGTATCGGCGTAGAGATGACTCGCCGAACTAAACGTCTTGGTTGTTCGGGGTTTAAAGATTTGCTAGAAGAACGTAAACTAGAAGTCGTTGATGAAAATACGATATTAGAAATTAGTACGTTTGAAGCAAAGGGTAATTCTTATGAAGCGAAAGATGGTAACCACGATGACTTGGTAATGAACTTGGTGATGCTTGGTTTCTTGGTACAAACCACTTTCTTTGCTGAAATGACAGACATTAATATCAAGAAGATGATGTTTGAACAACGTATGCAAGAGATTGAAGAGGATGTGCCTCCGTTTGGATTTAAACAAGAAGCGGAACCTGTTATAACATACGAACAAAAATTAGACCCTTGGTCTACAATAGAACTAGAGGATTATACCTAAATATCCCTTCTTATAAATAAATGCATTGAGCACTTATGTGCCGACCTTATAATGTATAACACTTATAATTTCTTTTTGCAAAGAGGAAACTAAAATGGCACTAACAGCTCCAAGTTTGTCTCCTGCTATTGTAGTTCGCGAATTCGACTTGACCCCTGTGGTCCCAAATGTCGATACTTCGCTTGCTGGATATGTAGGAGGATTCCGTTGGGGTCCTGTAGAAGTACCAACTATTATCTCCAACGAGAATGAACTCGCTGAAGAATTTGGTACGCCAGATGCACAGCACTCAGTAGATTACTTCTCCTGTGCTCAGTATCTGCGCTACTCAGGCAACCTCCAAGTATGTCGCTCTATCCCATCACCAGGAAATGGTGTCGATAGTGCGCTTAATGCATCTATGTCAGGCGCAAAAACCCTGATTAAAAACGAAGATCACTGGGAACGGCAAACTCTTTCTCAGACATTCTACGCCAAATATCCTGGCGAACTCGGCAACTCATTGGCAGTATCTGTATTTGGTGTTCTGTCTGGTGATTCAGACAACAGCAACTCTGCTACTACTACTCTATTCAACAGCTGGACATACGAAGGTAAGTTTGACGATGTCCCAGGAACATCTGAGTGGGCGCAAGAGTATCCAGGAACTGTTAAGAACGATGAGATCCATGTCGCGGTAATCGACCAAGACGGTTTCATCACTGGTACTGCTGGTGAAGTCCTTGAGACTTTCCCGTATGTATCTGTAGCAGAAGGTGCTAAGACTGTTGACGGTGGCGACAACTATGTCAAGACTGTAATCAACCAAGGTTCTAAGTACATCTGGTTTGGCGAGTGGGATTCTGCGACAAGTATTGCTGGTCCTAACTGGGGATCCGCTCCAACTTCTGGCGGTTCCATCAACTATGCTGACCAAGTATTATCATTCTCTAATGACTCTGCAACTAAGAGTTTGAGTGGTGGTGCTGATGGTCAAGTCCTCGACGAGGGCGATATTGCTACTGGTTTTGATGAGTTTGAAGACGTTGAGCAAATCGACGTGTCCATCCTTATCGCACCAGGAATGGCAAACAAAACGAAACAAGTAACTGTAGTAAACGATCTCGCTGGCATCGCTGGCGTAACTCGTAAAGACTGCGTTGTTGTAACTTCACCAGACCGAGCAGCGGTTGTTAACAACATCGATCCTGTAAATGATACCTTGGATACTACTAATGACTTCACGGCATCTTCTTACCTGATCGTAGATAACAACTACTTGCGTGTCTATGACAAGTACAACGACAACTACATCTACATCCCTGCTGCTTCCACCACTGCTGGTTTGCTTGCTGCCACGGACGCCAACTATGGTCCATGGTGGTCACCTGCTGGTGAGCGTCGCGGTGAATATGTTGGTGTAACCAACCTTGCTTACTCCCCTTCTAAAGCGGAGCGAGATGAACTGTACAAGAAGGGTGTAAACCCAATCGTTCAGTTCCCAGGACGAGGCATCTTGCTGTTTGGTGATAAGACCAAACTTGCTCGACCATCCGCATTTGATCGTATCAATGTTCGAAGGTTATTCCTTGCTCTTGAGAAAGCGGTCTCTGTCGCTTCACGAAACTTCCTGTTCGAATTCAACGACGAGTTTACTCGTGCTGAATTTGTTGCTATCGTCAACCCACTCTTACGAGAGATCAAGGCGCGACGTGGTATTCAGGACTTCTTCGTACAGTGTGACGAGAGAAACAACACCCCTGAAGTTATCGACCGCAATGAATTCATTGCGACTCTCTTCATCAAACCAGCACGTAGCATCAACTTCATTACGTTGAACTTTGTCGCTACTCGTACTGGTGCGAACTTTGAAGAGATCGTTAGCTCTGGCATTCAATTCTAACCCGAAACTACAATAAGGAGATTCTAAAATGGCAGTTCTTAATGTAGACGATTTTCGTGGTAAGTTCGCCAAAGGTGGTGCTCGTGCTAATATGTTCGAGGTCAAGGTCAACTTCCCAGGATATGCTGGTGGAGACAATGAACTTGCTTCCTTTATGGTTCGTTCCGCACAGTTGCCAGCGAGCACTGTCGGTCTGGTAGAAGTACCATTCCGAGGACGTATCATCAAGTTAGCAGGTGACCGATCTTTCGAACCATGGACGATCACTGTTTATAACGACGTAGACCACGAACTCCGTGGTGCATTCGAGCGTTGGTCTAGTGGTATGAACACCCACGAAGGCAACGAAGGTCAACAAGCGAATGACACTTCATCTTATGTTGCAGAAATGGAAGTAACCCAGTTGGATCAATTGGGCAACCCAAGTTCTCAAGGAAAGTACACTTTGGTGAATGCTTTCCCAACGAACGTTTCTGCTGTCGATCTTGACTTTGCTCAGGTCGGTGAGATTGAAACATTCACTGTTACTCTCGAGTACGACTACTGGACTAATGCCGCGATCCTAGGATAATTAATCGCGACTAAGTAAAGTAAAGCAGGGGGAGTTCGCTCCCCCTTTTTTCCCACAACTGAGATTTCAAATATGGCAGAAGGCGACGGAATTAAATTATTTGGTTTTGAGATCAAGCGAGCAAAGAAAGATCAGGACGCTGTAACACCGGCTCCTGCTGCTTCAGTTGTGCCGCCAACTGACGATGATGGTGCAGGTTATGTAACTGCTCCTTCATATGCATACGGCACTCACATGAATATCTATGCCGATCTTCAAGTAAAAGATCAGGCAGACCTAATTCGCAAATATCGTCAAGCAGCAACTCACCCTGAAGTTGATATGGCGGTAGAAGAAATCGTTAACGAAGCAATCGTAATACCTGATGATGAAAACGTAGTAGAAGTCAACCTTGATCGGGTTGAGGTTTCCGCAGGTATTAAGAAAAAGATTTCAGAAGAATTTCAAAATGTCTTGAACATGCTCACGTTTAATGAGCGTGCTCATGATATTTTCCGTAGTTGGTACATTGACGGTAGACTGTACCATCACTTGATTGTTGACAACGCAAACCTAAAGTTGGGCATCAAAGAGATTAGATACATCGACTCTATGAAGATGCGTAAGGTGCGTAACGTCAAGAAGAAAGAAGATAAATCAACAGGTGTAAAAGTTGTAAACAAGGTTGAAGAGTTTTATTTGTTTTCTGATAAAAACTTTGAGACTAAGAAAGGTGTTCCTGCTGGCGTAGACCCAACAGCGAACCAAGCAGTCAAACTCAGCGTTGACTCAATAAGTTATGTAACATCAGGTGTATTAGACGACACGAAGGCGAAGGTAGTTTCTCATCTTCACAAAGCACTGCGACCTATCAATCAGTTGCGTATGATGGAGGACTCCCTGATTATCTATCGACTGGCGCGTGCACCTGAGCGAAGAATCTTTTATGTTGACACTGGTAACTTGCCAAAGGGTAAGGCAGAAGAATACGTCAACTCCTTGATGACTCGTTATAGAAATAAACTTGTATATGATCAGGCGACTGGCGAACTGAAAGATTCTCGTAAGCATATGTCTATGCTTGACGACTTCTGGTTGCCGCGCCGAGAAGGTGGTCGTGGTACTGAGGTGACTACACTTCCTGGTGGTTCAAACCTTGGCGAGATTGATGACATCAAATATTTCCAACGCAAGGTATACCAAGCACTGAACGTACCAGTATCGCGATTGGAGCAGGAGCAAGCATACTCCCTCGGTCGTGCTACTGAAATCAACCGTGAAGAAATTAAATTCCAGAAATTTGTAACTCGACTTCGCTCAAGGTTCAGTAAGTTGTTTATTGGTATCCTCCGACAACAACTTGTGTTAAAAGGTATTATTACCGACAGCGATTGGATGGAGTTATTCCACAATCGTATTCGAGTAGATTTCTATAAAGACAACCACTATACAGAACTCAAGGATGCTGAAGTATTCCGTGAGCGACTGGGTCTGATGGATCAAGCATCACAATATGTTGGTGAGTATCTATCTAAAGAGTGGGTAATGAAAAATGTTTTCCATTTTACCGATGAAGAAATGGAAGACATGGAAAAACAAATAGGTTCTGAACCAGTACCAACTAATATAGGAGATGATGATGGAAACGAAACCTGAAGTTGAAATGAGTGATGTTGCTAATGAGACTCAAGAACCAGTAACAGTATCCGTAGAAGATTTGGTAAACTCTATTGAGAAGGGCGATGCCTTTACCTCTAGTCAAATTTTTAAGGACATTGTACAATCTCGTATCGACGATGCTCTAGAGCAAGAACAGATTCGTATAGCGAATTCAGTTTATAACGGAGCAGAGGAAGAAGAACCTTCAGAAGAAGAAACTGAAGCAGAACTAGAATCTGAAGTAGAAGCGGAAGATGAGGGCGAACCAGAGGTTGCTGAGGTTGAAGAACCTGAGTCAACGGAAGAACCTTCTCCGGAAGAACCAGTTGCTGAGATCCCTGCTGAGGAAGAGCATGAGGAACCAGAGGACCCACTTGGTATCTATGCTGACGAGATTGAAGATATTTTATCTGACGAGGAGTCTGAGGACGAATCAGAGGAAGAAAAAGTATAAATAAATGTTATGATCACGTTCTCCGAACTAAGGCAACGCAAAGCGAAGGGCGAAGTAGTCTGGTCCAAGAAGTATCGCAGAATTAAAACTGAGATACAAAAGACTGCCAAAGGTTTCGTTGCCTACATAGACGGGGATATGTTAGATACGTTCCGTAGTCAAAGGGACGCACAAAAATCAATAGAAACTGCGATCAAGGAACTAACATGAAACTAATTGCTGAATATAATGACAACACACTACAGTGTCTTGTCGAAGAAAAGAAAGACGGCAAGAAGTCATATGTTATCGAAGGTGTGTTTGCTCAGGCAGAGCAGAAGAACCGTAATGGTAGGGTGTACCCTAGACCAATTATGGAGTCTGCCGTCGAGAAGTATGTATCCGAGCAGGTCGCAAAAGATAGAGCAGTTGGCGAATTGAACCATCCCGATGGTCCGACCGTCAACCTCGACAAAGTTTCGCATAAGATCACTGACCTTCACTTCGAAGGCAATGATGTTATCGGAAAGGCATCAATACTTGATACTCCAATGGGTAAGATTGTACAAGGTCTTCTCGAAGGTGGTGTTAATCTTGGTGTCTCAACTCGTGGAATGGGTAGTCTTGAGCAGCGCAATGGCGCAATGTATGTTAAGGACGATTTTGTTTTAAGCACGGTTGACATCGTGCAAGATCCATCTGCTCCTGGAGCATTTGTTAATGGGATTATGGAAGGTGTTGAATGGGTCTGGAACAATGGCGTACTTACTGCTCAAGAGATATGTGAGGAACAAGAGACTGAAATCGAAGCTCATGTCGATGCGCTTCCGCCAATTAGTGGCGTGGATCAAATCGTTGAGTACAAAAATTTCCTCTCATCCTTAAAAAGATCTTTTTAATAAGGAGAACACAATGGAAGATCAAAACATTGAACTCCGCGATGAGCAGGAAGTTGCGGAAGCAAAAGGGCATGACATGAAAAACGCTGAAGCACAGTCAATTGCCGCTACCGATAAGGCAGCGAACGCAACGACTAAAGCACCTGCTCGTACGGGTGACAAGAGCAACAGCGAACCAATGCCAAAGACCAAAGCAGGTATGATTAGTGCTATGACTGACAAAATGTTGAAAATGTCTAAATCAGAGATGAATAAACTTTATGCCAGTTACAGTGAATCAGTAGATATGGAAGAAAATGACGAACTCGTGGAAACACAAGTTGATACTCACTCTGAAGAACTCGAAGCACTAGTCGAGTCTGAAGCCACTCTCAGCGATGAGTTTAAGGCAAAAACTGCTGTAATCTTTGAAGCAGCATTGAAATCTAAGCTCTCTGAAGAAGTAGAGCGAATCGAAGCATCCTACGAAGAAAAACTCGCTGAAGAAACTGCTGCGCAGAAAGGTGAGTTGGTCGAGAAGGTTGATTCCTACCTGAACTACGTGGTTGAGCAGTGGATGGAAGAGAACAAAGTTGCCATCCAAACTGGTCTGCGTGCTGAGATTGCTGAGAACTTCATGGAAGGGTTGAAGAACCTTTTCACTGAGTCTTACATCGACGTACCAGAATCCAAGATTGACCTCGTTGACGATTTAGCAGATCAAGTTGAAGAACTCGAAGAAGCTCTCAACAAGACTACTGCTAATGCGATTTCTCTGAGCGAAGAAGTTGAAGGTCTGAAGCGTGCAGCAATTGTTGCCGAAGCAGCATCTGAACTCGCTGACACTCAGAAAGAGAAGTTCTACTCTCTGGTAGAAGGTGTTGACTTTGATGACGCCGAGCAGTTTGCGTCCAAAGTTGCTACTATCAAAGAGTCATTCTTTGCGAATACGACAGTAGAAACTGAAGAAGAAATAACTGAAGAAACTGACGGTGACGTTGACACTGAAGAAGTTTCTCCTTTTATGGAACAGTACCTGTCTGCCATGCGCAAAATTAACAAGTAATCCATTACCCCATAAGGAGAATTAAGAAATGGATCTGAACTACGAATCTCTGGTGCAAAAGTGGGCACCAGTCCTGAACGAAGAGTCTAGCGGCGAGATCAAAGACGCTTACCGACGTAAGGTCACTGCTGCTATCCTCGAAAACCAAGAGCAAGCATTTGCTCAAGAAGCAGGTGCTTCTTCTTTCTTGCAAGAAGCCGCTGCTGCTAACAATACTTCAAGCGCTGCCAACTGGAACCCAGTATTGATCTCACTCGTACGTCGTTCTATGCCTAACCTGATGGCATACGACATCTGTGGTGTTCAACCAATGTCTGGTCCTACTGGTTTGATCTTCGCCATGAAGTCTCGCTACAAGTCTACTCAGTCTGGCGCCACTTCTGGTGACGAAGCACTGTTTAACGAAGCAGTTGTACCATACTCTGGTGACTCTTCTACGACTCACACTGCTGGTCCTTCTGGTCTTGACGGATTGACTGACTCAAACGGCGACTCCTCTATCGACAACGACCGTACTGGTCCTTCTATCGGTGGCGGTATGCCAACTGCTGACGCGGAAGCGTTGGGCACTGGCGGCGTTTCTGACTTCCAAGAGATGGGTTTCACCATCGAGAAAGCAACCGTAACTGCAAAGTCACGTGCGCTGAAGGCAGAGTACACCATCGAACTGGCACAAGACCTGAAAGCAATCCACGGTCTTGACGCTGAAGCGGAACTCGCTAACATTCTTTCAGTAGAAATTCTTGCTGAAATCAACCGCGAAGTTATCCGTACTATCAACAGCCAAGCGAAGACTGGTGCATTGACTGCTAACACTGCTACCAACGGTATCTTCGACCTGTCTACGGACGCTGATGGTCGTTGGTCTGTTGAGAAGTTCAAGGGTCTGCTTGTCCAACTGGATCGCGAAGCAAACACTATCGCTAAAGAAACTCGTCGCGGTAAGGGTAACGTAGCAATCGTATCTTCTGATGTTGCTACTGCTCTCGCTGCTTCTGGTATGCTTGACTACGCTCCTGCTCTGAGCACTTCTCTGGAAGTTGACGACACTGGTAACACTTTTGCTGGTGTACTGAACGGACGTATGCGCATCTACATCGATCCATATGCGGTTGCTGACTATGTAACTGTTGGTTACAAGGGCACTAACCCATATGACGCAGGTGTATTCTACTGCCCATATGTACCACTCCAGATGGTTCGCGCTGTCGGCGAGAATGACTTCCAGCCACGTATCGGGTTCAAGACTCGTTATGGCATGGTATCTAACCCATTCGTTGGCGGTACGCCTTCTGATGGTCTTGCTGCTGCTAAGAGCAACCAGTACTACCGCATCTTCCGTGTAGACAACCTGATGGTTTCTGCCTAAGATACGGTTCACCGAATAATAATAATAAAAATCGGTATTTGTATGGGGGGACTTTTTAGTCCCCCTTTTTTTATGATTACTATATAATACTGCAATGTAAGTTGCAATTGTTTCGAAACTATTGGAGATGATATGAAAAATATTATTCTGTTCTTTTTGTGCCTGCCCATCTTGGCACACGCTCATACTATCACCTACGACAACGGTGACGTTTATACGGTTGCTGACGACGAGTACGTTTTCGTTTCTAAGCGTTCTGAGTTGTGGGGACGTTCCGTCTACAATAACGGTAAAACGACGCGATATGAAAAAATCGTACCGACCGAAAAAGTAGATTACGTCCCACCAGATAACGGTACTGATGGCGAAGAGTTTGGTAGTCACGCATGGTGTAAAGCATACACTCCTTGGAGCGAAGGTTACACTTTCACAATGCAGTATTGGCAACGTGGTTGCGACACTAATAACGATAACAAATATGGTTGTGGTGACGAGAAGTACGATGCCTCAGAGGATGGCGCTGCTTGCCCTTCTGAATAAAATCATGCCCCGAAAGGGGCATTTTTATTGCTTGCTTTTTGGGACTAAATAGTATACAATAGACCTATTCTATAGGAAAGTATACATGTCCGACAACCTTACATCTAATATCAACCTGTTCCAACCCACTGGGTTCAGGGTTGTCATTGATCGTCAGAACTTCTCTAATCTGACGTTCTTTGTCCAGTCTATCAATCATCCTGGTGCAGCAAACCCTGCTACCGAGACACCGTACCAACGCATACAAAGTGTTCCTATGCCAGGAAACCAGATGCAATATGGTGAACTGACTATGGATGTCTTACTCGATGAAGACTTTAACTCGTATCTAGAAGTTTACAACTGGATGCTTAGATTAGTCAACCTTGATCAAATTCAGAAAAGGGATTCTTTTGGTGGGGACACTAGTACCCAACCGACTTATGCAGATATCTCTATTACTGCCTTGACAAGTTCTAATCAGAAAAATAAGACCATACGATATATTGATTGTATACCAGTGGCGGTTGGAGACATTCGGTTTGAGGCACAGAACCAAGGTGTAGAGTATGTTACCTTCCCAGCAAGTTTCAGGTTTAGTTATTTCGAAATAGTGTAAATATGAATTTAGATGATGTACTTGCGCAGTGGTCGCAAGATTGTGAGATATCTCATAAGTTAGATGAATGTTCTAGAGAGACACCCAAACTTCACGCGAAGTATCTTGGGTATCTTACTCAAGCAAAACTCTTACTTAAGAAAGCAGAGTCGGATCAGCAAGTCTTGCTGAAGAACAAGTTTCTCTGGTACAACGGTAAGATGTCGCAAGAAGAGATCGTTGAACTTGGTTGGAAGCACGATCCGTTCGACGGTCTAAAGGTAATGAAAGGTGATATGAATTATTACTATGACAGTGACGCTGAGATACAGAAGTCAGAACAAAAGATTGCTTACTACAAAGCAATGGTTGATGCATTAAAGGAGATGGTAGAAGGTATCAAGTGGCGGCATCAACATATTCGTAATATCATAGAGGTGCGAAGGTTTGAGTCAGGGGGATAAAAAATCTCTGCTCGCTTATGGTACGACACCTTCTTTCCCTGCTATTGTTGATCATGGTAACCCACTGAAGGGAAACCAATATATAGAAGGCAGGATAGAAAAACTACAAGAGGAGTACGATGCTCTTGTAGAACTAGTACAGGATACAACTCGCGTAGAAAACGCAGCGATAGGGGTAACACCTATCATCGGCAAGAAGTATTATCTGTACAACAACAAGGGGCAGGATGTTATGAGTATGATCTCCCCAGAAGAGTGGACTGAAAATACTCGTCCCGATTTTTTTATAGCATGTTTTAAACTAACAACAGATGGAGTGTGGAGACGTTATGGCGAAGACAATGAAGACTAGTGGTAAGGTGAGGAAAAGAGCGAAGATGAGTTCGCACGGATCTTATCGCGCGAAACGTAAACCGTCTTCACCTATTGTACTAGCAAAAGCAAAAGCGAACGCAGCTGCGAACTTCGGTAAAGACCCTGCGTTCAGGGAGGAAATTTATGGCATACAGCGAGAAGGTGCTTGACCACTATGAAAATCCTAGGAACGTTGGTAAGTTCGTCGACAGTGAAGAAAATGTCGGAACAGGCATGGTCGGTGCTCCAGCGTGCGGAGACGTCATGCGGTTGCAAATCAAAGTATCGTCCGACGGAATTATTGAAGACGCTCGATTCAAAACTTTCGGATGTGGCAGTGCTATTGCTTCTTCATCGCTACTCACCGAGTGGGTTCGAGGAAAGTCCCTTGACGAAGCAGGAGAAATCAGTAATCGACAAATTGCTGAAGAACTATCACTCCCGCCTGTAAAGATACATTGCTCGGTACTGGCGGAAGATGCAATTAAATCAGCGATAAAAGATTATAAAGAAAAGCATGGCGACCCTGACGTTACAGATGCAGAACCACTCAATGATGGCAGTCCTGTGTGATGCAGGTGTCCGTCACGAACTGAGTGAGTATTTCTCGTTCAATGTTCCTGGTGCTAAGTTTATGCCAGCGGTTCGACGCAGGCAATGGGATGGCAAGATCCGTTTGTTCAACTCATTGACCTGCGAACTCAACGTTGGATTGTATGCAAAACTTTGTAGGTTCGCAGCAGACCGTCACTATCACATACAGTTAAAAGATAGTCCGTATGGTCTTCCCAACGCAACTAACAAGGTCGATCACCAGAAGTTGGTTTCTTCGCAAGCAATTTGGAATATGCCTTTCGCTCCTCGAGATTATCAGTATGATGCTATAGTACATGGTATAGAACGCAAACGCTGCCTCTTGCTTTCGCCTACAGGTTCTGGTAAGTCGTTCATAATCTACAACTTGATGCGCTGGTATCTTAATCAACACGAGAAGTCGGTACTGATAGTGGTTCCGACTACATCGTTGGTTGAGCAGATGTACAAAGACTTTGAGGACTATGGATTCGATGTAGATGAAGTCCATAGGATTTATTCGGGTAAAGACAAAAAGACTGATAAGAGGATCATTGTAACAACTTGGCAGTCAGTTTACAGACTAGGCAAGGAATGGTTCGAACAGTTTGGGTGCGTGTTTGGTGACGAGTGCCACTTGTTCAAGGCAAAGTCACTAACCACCTTGATGAACAAATGTATTGAAGCAGACTATAGGTTTGGCACCACAGGTACACTTGATGGTACGCAGGTAAACAAACTTGTGCTAGAAGGATTGTTTGGTCCGACAAAGCGAGTGACGTTTACTCGAGACTTACAGGATAAGGGTACACTGGCGAAACTAAAAATAGATGTATTAGTTCTTGACTATCCAAAAGAATTCCGTAGAATTAATGTAGGGCGAACTTATCAAGAGGAAGTTGATTTCCTAGTTGGACATGAACCTAGAAACAAACTGATACGCAATCTAGCACTGACGCAAAAGGGTAATACTCTGGTGCTGTATCAGTTTGTAGAAAAGCATGGTGAAATATTGTATAAGATGATAAAAGAGCAGAACGACAAGGTCTTTTATGTACATGGCGGTACTGATGTTACAGACAGAGAAGCGATTCGAGGAATCGTAGAGGGATCCGAAAATGCAATTATCGTGGCTAGTCTTGGCACCTTTTCTACTGGTATTAATATTCGTAATCTTCACAATATCATATTCGCTTCTCCTTCTAAGTCGCAAGTCAAAGTATTACAGTCAATCGGTAGGGGACTTAGAAAAGCAGACAACGGGCAAGATACCAAACTCTACGACCTTTGTGATGACTTACAGTGGCAGTCGAAAAAGAATTTCACCTTAAACCACTCAGGTGAACGCATAAAGATATACAATAGAGAAAAGTTTGATTATGAACTTCATAAGGTACACATATGAAAATTAACAAAACATCTTTGGGGCAGTTCTTCCTAGTCACTGGTGATTGGATCATAGCACAAATACTAGAAAGCGATGAACACCATTACCTAATTGATCATGCTGTGTTTGTTGAAGAACTAATGGATGAGGACTATGAAGCATTAGACATAGTAGAAGGCAAACAATACTATGTCATGAGACCTTTCTTAAAATATACTGACGACCTAGAATCGTCTTGTGCTTTGAATCCAATATCAATTGTTTCCTTATCTACACCGTCCGACTCCTTGATTGAACAATATATTTCCTCTTGTCAAACGATACAAGAAGCGTTCGGTAATGACGAGAGACCCGAGTCTGTGAACGGCAAAGGCAATGTCGTTACTTTTAAACCAAAGCATTGACATTTGATTCAGATTAAGGTACAATATAATCTAGTTGTAATTTTGGAGTTATTATGAAACCTAGCGAACGACCGCATTATGTAAACAACAAGGAGTTCTCCCAAGCAGTTGTAGACTATGTCAAAACTGTAAGGGAAGCAAGGGAGAAGGGTAAAGACGACCCTATCGTAACTGACTACATTGCTCGATGCTTCTTAAAGATCTCTGAGGGTTTGTCGCACAAGTCTAACTTTGTTCGCTACACCTATCGCG
>Ga0208149_1000434_pt1 | contig 16163 bp, 25 predicted proteins | sample DEB08_DNA_15_FD_184533 | JGI IMG/M metagenome (GOLD analysis project Ga0208149, IMG submission 184533) | Aqueous microbial communities from the Delaware River and Bay under freshwater to marine salinity gradient to study organic matter... | ecosystem: Environmental > Aquatic > Marine > Coastal ... | reverse complement strand
TATCGTGCATGGTCATACGAGGCGGCTGTAGAACTTGCGGACGTCTACGGAATCGAGCTACCCACAATCACACTCGCTAGGCGATACTTGCGGGACGACTACCGCCAATACGCGGCATAGGAGGCAGACATGGGACCATTATTCGTATTCTTCTTCATCGTAGCCACATCGGTGGGCATGGGCGCACTGATAGGCTACGAGGCGGGAAAAAACAGTTTAGACAGGGGTTGACTAATCGCTGGGCATTCCCTAGAGTGTCCAGCAGTGAGTCAACACACAAGCCACGGGAGGGCTTAAGACATGAAACTACGACAGCTAGGCAGTAACAAAACAGAGGTTGAATTCACAGACGGAACCACTGTGTTCTTCAGCTACGAGACACCCGTTGCACTACAGGACGCAGACGGGAACTACTTCAAGACGGAGGACTTCTGGAGTGTCACCACGTCAAAACATATCAACCAGTGGCTGAAGTCCAGAGGTGCGGACTACTGCGACACACTGACACAGGACAGCATCAACGCGAGGGCTACAGTATGAACAACGTAATTCAAGAGTACCTAGCACTAGTAGAGCGCACGGTCTACCATAGCGACCTAGACGCATTTGATGCGCTAGAGCAGTTGGAGGAGGACTACCCAGAGTTGGCAGACTTAGTCTATCAACAGGCAGGGCCTCTAGCATACGACATACAGAACAACGAGGTGATCTCATGACATTAGAAGAAATTATAGAAGCGTCTAAACGTCTCGACAATATTACCGACCCCAGTGATGTTCTTAAGGAGTTAAGCAAGGTCGTAGCTGATAGTGGTAAAGAGAAGGAGAAGGAGAAGACAGAATGAACTTCGGACGCTACACAATCTGGTACAACCACGAGGGCCACGTCTGGGACATCTACGACTCACGAAAGGGCTTCAGGTACCCAGAGTACACCATTAACAATTACTCACGGCTACTCTGTGGCCTACGGGACCGCTTAAGTTTCCTAGACACTGAGAGGAACCGTGGACGCTTCTGGCGTGTTATGCGATGGTGGGACAGACTACGACACGGAAGCACGGCTTACGGCCGCGGGAGGCGCTAGGACATGCTAGGGGACTACGTAGACTGGCTCCTAGTCGCTATGGTGGCTGGTATTATAGCTGTATCGTGGCTCACCATAGACCAAGAGGAGTTCAACAGGAACTTAGAGCGGATGAAAAAGGCCGAAGAAGAGGAGGACTAGAGACATGCTAGAGAACTGGCAACCGTGGTTTGACATCTTGTTACTACTGAGCACCTGTGCTATACTCGCGCCTCTGTGTGTCTACATTGACAGGAGGGAGAGAGATGGAGACTGAGGTCTTGGGTTTACTCTGGATGTTTTGTATACTAGGATCCGTCTGGATTGTGATAAAAGGGGAGGACAGGTGAGACTTTTTCTATGGGCGATTACAGCGCCACTATGGGTTACATTGAAGATACTGTATGATTTTATGTTCGGCACTGGACCCACAGTGTACGAATATGATCCGGACCACGAAGACTTCACAGAGGAGAATACAGACGATGCCTAGAGAATCATGGGAAGAAGCACACGACTACTACTACGACCAGTTGGAAGCTGAGGATTACGAAGGCCTAGACGATCTAGAGGAGTGGAAGGAGGAGGAGCAGAAGGTGATAGACGAGCTTATACAACGGATGCAGGGGGCTTACAAATGATGTACGAGGACGAATACGAGTTGGGTTACTTTGGGGAGGACTCTGGGGAGCTTTCAGGGCCTCCAGAGGACCCAGAGACGCAAGCCATGATAGACCACATAGTAGAGTTTGAAACTGAAATGTTCCGTCTGGACTGCCAGCGTAAGTACTCTAGTCTGAACGCTAGGTACTTACAGAAGATGATGATTGAGATACATGGGGAGGACTGGAGAGATGCGCTGTAAGGCCTGTGACAGAATACTAGAGGAATCAGAACTAACACGGAAGGACACACATGGTGATTTTCTTGATCTCTGCGGTATTTGCCTTTCTGCTACTGCTACTGCGGGAGTAGATACAGATACTATGGAATATTACCAGTATGAGATATTTACAGACGATGAAAATTGTGATACCCTCTACTAAGGTATACTTAGGTATATATACTAAAGAAGTAGCAGTAGTAGTTAACTACAGTAGTACTATAGGAGTAAACTTATGTTTATAAACGAAAGAAGCATCTACGTGGTCGATGGGGGTGACTACTCCATCTACTGCCTAGGCTACACGCAAGCCAGAGCAGTGACAAATGACATCATGAAGCAGGACCCTTGGGGTGGCATCCCGTTTGTCCTCAGGCAGGATCTGGAGCTGTCCTTTGACGACAAGGGGAACGTGGTTATGTCTAGGCAGACACTGGACAAGATCCTGTTCCTAGCCAGTGACGACCTACCACAGTCGGAAAGTGAGTTATGAACATGAAACAGCCAGAGAACGACCACACAAAGATGTTTGGTAACGACGGTTCTATTCATAACGACGCTGAGATCATTGTGTACTACGAGCAACACGGGCCAGCAGAGCCAGTCCTACGCATACCCTTTTGGTACTGTAAGGACGAACTAGGGTTGTACGAGAACTTTGAGGCCTCAGTACGTAGGACAGCCAAGGCATTAGCAGAGTCCTACACGTACTGGCCCGAAGGATACGTACACATTCAAACCATTATTAATCAGGAGTACGTGAATATGGTTTGATTCAGTAGCAAAAGTAGTGTATACTATTAGTATGTTCTGGGAAATTCCTCAGAGCAAAACCAAAGCAACCTTACGGAGATTATTCCATGACAGCAACAACAATCGAAGGTGTAGTTAACTTCAGCAACGTGACCCAACACGACGTGTTCAACGGTCAATCAACTGGAGCCTACTCCATGACAATCACAATGTCAGAAGAGGACGCAGCAGAGCTTGCAGCCAACGGTGTCAAGATCAAGGACTACCAAGGCAATAAGCAACGCAAGTTCAAATCAAAGTACGAGATCAAAGTCTTCGACGAGGAAGGCACACCGTACTCCGGAGAAGTCCCATACAACTCCAAAGTCCGCCTAAAGTACAAGCTGGGTCAGCCTCACCCAGTGCATGGCGTAGCGACCTACCTTGAGGCGGTCAAAGTACTAGAGGAAGCAGAGATTGCCGTAGGCGATGCCGCAGACTTCTAAGTTCCTACGACACGAGAGTTGTCCGGAGTGTGGTTCTTCGGACGCTCTCGCTATCTACAGCGACGGGGGCCAACATTGTTTTGGCGCTGGTTGCGACTATCACGTTCACGGTGGAGACAACATGGCTACAGAATTACCAAAAGCCAAGCCCTTGAATTTCAAGGGAGTGGTCTCAAGCATACCCCAACGGCGCATATCTCAGGACACCTGTGGGCGCTACGGGGTCACCGTTGAGTACACTTCCACAGGTGAAATAGACAAACACTACTACCCCTACTACGACTTGTCCACTGGTGACCTGTGCGCGGCAAAGGTACGCGAGGTTAAAACCAAAGGGTTCATGTCAATGGGGGACGTAAGCAACGTTGGCTTCTTCGGACAACAACAGTGCATCCGTGACACCTTCATAACGATTACTGAGGGCGAACTGGACGCCTTGGCAATCTATGAGATGTCAGGGAAGTCTTGGGATGTCGTTTCGTTACGGTCGGGCGCTAATAACGCCGCTAAGGAGATCAAGGCCCAACTAGAGTGGCTTGAGTCCTACGACACGGTAGTCCTCTGCTTTGACAACGACAAGGCAGGAGAAGAAGCAGTAGAACAAGTCAAGGACCTCTTCAGTCCTGACAAGCTGAAGATCTGCAAGCTACCCCTGAAGGACGCCAGTGACATGCTCATGGCGAACAAGGTCAAGGACTTTACGCAACACTGGTGGAGTGCTAAGACCTACAGGCCTGACGGTATCGTCGCTGGTACTGACACATGGGAAAAGCTGGTAGAAAAGAGGAACGTCAAGTCCATCCCGTACCCTTGGGAGGGCCTCAATCATATCACAAGAGGACACAGACCGTATGAACTCGTCACGATCACTAGCGGCAGTGGTATGGGAAAGTCCCAATTTATCAGAGAAATTGAGTACGATCTTTTACGCCGATGCGAAGGCAATATTGGAGTCTTGGCGCTTGAGGAAGATCTGGCCCGAACAACGCTTGGTATCATGTCGGTGGCGGCAAACAGGCCCCTTCACTTGGAAGAGGACACGCCTGTGGACCAACTACGACCGTTTTGGGAGAGCACACTGGGAACAGGACGTTACTACCTATTCGACCATTGGGGGTCAACTTCAGCAGACAACCTGCTCTCCCGTGTTCGCTATATGGCAAAAGCGCTTGACTGCCGGTACGTCATACTGGACCACCTGTCAATCGTCGTCTCTTCCCAAGAGTCAGGAGACGAGCGAAAGGCCATAGACGAGATCATGACCAAGCTACGGACTCTGGTAGCAGAGACGGGGATATGTCTGTTCCTCGTGTCACACCTACGACGATCCCAAGGTAAGGCACACGAGGACGGTGCTCAGATATCCTTGGGTGAGCTTCGGGGGTCTCAGGCAATTGCTCAACTCTCCGACATAGTCATAGGCATGGAACGGGACCAGCAACACGAGAACGAGGAAGTACGAAACACCACCACTGTTCGAGTGTTGAAGAACCGGTACACCGGAGAAACTGGACCGGCCTGTTGGTTAGCCTATGACCGTACCACGGGTCGTCTAACGGAAGTAGCTAATCCACACATTGGGAGTGACTTTTGATCTACCTTGACTTGGAAGCCAACGGCCTGACTCCTGACACCGTCTGGTGTGTTGTGACAAGGGAAAACGGGGTAAATACCGTACACACTACCCCCGACACCCTCTGTAAGGCTCTAGAAGGCTCTGTGAGCGTTTGTGGACACAACCTAATAGGTTACGATATCCCAGTGCTAGAACGTCTCTGGGGGCTTTCTGTGGCCTCTGAGAGGGTAGTGGACACATTGGTACTGTCAAGGTTGTACGACCCAAGCAGACAGGGTGGACATTCTTTGAGGTCATGGGGTGAAACCTTAGGCTTCCCAAAGGGTGACCATGATGACTGGTCTAGGTTGTCACAGGAGATGATCGACTACTGCATACGAGACGTGGAGGTAACCGAAGCAGTACACAAAAGCCTGACAAGGGACATGAAAGGGTTTGATCCTAAGTCCATCAAGCTGGAACATCAGGTGCAGTACGCTGTCCAGCAGCAGGAACGTAACGGGTGGGTCCTAGACCAACAACTGGCCCATGAACTTTTAGCAACATTCAAGGAGAGAATGAATGAAATTGAAGAGGAATTGCAGGAGAAGTTTCCTCCGATTGTACACGAACGCTATTCTGAGAAAACCGGTAAGCGTCTTAAGGACAGAGTTGAAATATTTAATGTTGGGTCTAGACAGCAAATTGCGAGACGCCTATCGACGCTTGGTGTGGTCTTCGATAAAGTTACGGAGAAAGGGAATCCCATCGTTGATGAGGCTGTACTAGACACCATTGACCTGCCAGAGGCTAAGTCCATTAGTGAGTACTTGATGCTACAAAAGCGATACGCACAGGTCCACTCATGGCTAGAACATGTGCAGGAAGACGGTAGAGTTCATGGTCGTGTCATTAGCAACGGCGCAGTCACTGGACGCATGACCCACCAGAGTCCCAACATGGCTCAAGTACCAGCAAGCCACAGCCTCTACGGGCACGAGTGTCGCTCCTGCTGGACCGTACCTGTTGGGAAGAAGTTAGTAGGTTTCGACGCTAGTGGCCTTGAGCTACGAATGTTGGCACATTACATGGACGATAAGGAGTTTACCAATGTCCTCCTCACCGAAGACATCCATACCAGAAATCAAATGGCTGCAGGGCTTGAAACAAGACCTCAAGCTAAGACTTTCATCTACGCTTTCCTCTACGGAGCAGGAGACGCAAAGATCGGAACTATCGTTGGTGGAAGCGCAAAGGACGGCGCAGAACTTAAGCGACGATTTCTATCAAATACACCTGCTCTTGAAAGTCTACGAGAACGCGTTACTAGAGCTTCTGGGAGAGGCTATCTCACAGGACTTGATGGTCGAAGACTTAGAGTTAGATCTGAACATGCTGCACTGAATACGTTGTTACAGGCGGCAGGGGCTATCGTTATGAAGAAAGCCCTAGTCATACTGGACGACTACGCAACGCAGTGGAAACTAGACTACAAATTTATAGGAAACATACATGATGAAGTACAGTCGGAGGTGGCTGCAGACCAAGCAGAGAAGTACGGTTGGCTTGCAGTTGAGTGCCTCAAGGCGGCAGGGGTGGAGTACGACCTTAGATGCCCCCTTGACGGAGAGTACAAAGTTGGAACAACGTGGGCAGAAACCCACTGAGGGAAACGTATGAAAAGCGTGTACACATTGGTAGACGACATCTACAAACTGATGGAGACGAAAGAAGTAGCAGAAGGCGTGGATCTGGAAGCTGCTATTGATCTCTTCGGTGAGAACGTCAAGGACCTCATGCGTAAAGAGTTTGGTGAAAAGCGAAGTGACGGACGTAAGCTACGTATGTCCAACATTGGGCGCGAGGACAGGTATCTCTGGAACATCTATAATGACGTAGAGAAAACAGACGACATACAGGGTCACACCTATGTCAAGTTCCTCTACGGACACCTCATTGAGGAGATGTTACTGTTCCTAACGAGAGCTGCAGGTCATGAGGTAACGGATGAACAGAAGAAGTGCGAAGTTAATGGCATTACAGGTTCGATGGACTGTAAAATCAACGGTATTGTTACTGACGTTAAAAGCGTGTCAACTTATGGGTTTAGGAAATTCAAAGACGGCACACTGGCTTATGACGACCCATTTGGCTACGTGGCTCAAATTAAAGGATACGCGTATTCAGAGGGTGCTACTAAGTTTGGATGGTTAGCAATGGACAAGCAGAATGGACACTTGGCGTACCTCATGTACGACCAAGAGGACACTCAGGCCCCCGTGTACGACTTGATTAGCTACGACATATCGGAGCGTATTGACCACGTAAAAAAGTTAGTGGAGCAGCCGACACCACCGGACGTTTGTTACGGTACTATCGACGATGGAAAGAGTGGGAACCAGAAACTCGCCGTCGGATGCTCCTACTGCTCCTACAAAAAGGTATGCTGGCCTTCCGTTCGCGCCTTCGCCTATTCATCAGGTCCAAGATATTTAACAGAGGTTATCAATGAGCCGAAGGTCCCAGAAATCGAAATTTAGAAGCACGTTTGAAGACGATGTCAGCAAGATACTAGCAGGTTTTGACTATGAACCATTCACGATCCCTTACGTTATTAGTCGGTCTTACCGTCCTGATTTCGTACATAGTGCTTCCGGTACTCTTGTTGAATGCAAAGGATATTTTCGGGACGGAGACACGAAGAAGTACACCAGTATCAGAGACAGTCTTCCAGAAGGACAAGAGCTAGTGTTTGTCCTAATGCAACCCAACAAGAAAATACGTAAAGGTGCCAAAATGACTATGTCAGAATGGTGTGACAAAGAAGGTATTTTATGGTATACTATAGAGACACTACAGGAGTTGATTGACCATGTCACTAACACTAGAGGAAGTTAAGGAACGCCTCTTGAAAACCTTTGACCCAGACGACCTGCTGGAGGCCTTGCAGATAACCTCAGAAGAGCTTCTGGACAGGTTTGAGGACAAACTAATCAACAGACTAGATGTGTTTGAACAAGAGCTAGAGGAAGAAAATAATGAGTATTGATGAAGCGACTCCTGAAGACTGGGACACGGTTACTGCACTAAATAACTTGTCCATTAGGAAACCAAAGAAGGTAGACCCTGTGGAAAAACCTGACCACTACAACAAAGGAGCAATCGAAGCCATCGAAGCAATCAAAGCGTCCATGCCTGAACACGAGTTCAAAGGTTATCTCAAGGGTAACGCACTGAAGTACCTCTGGCGCTACGACTACAAAGGGAAACCAGTGGAGGACTTACGTAAGTGTCGCTGGTACATTGACAGATTAATCAAAGAAGTAAATGGATAGTCCCTGCGTTAAGCAGTGCAAGTTAGTTAAAGATGTTTGCACAGGATGTAATCGTACCAAGGAAGAGATAACTAACTGGACTAGATATACAGACGAACAAAGGAGTAAGATAATTGGACGCATATCAACAGTACATTCACAAGTCACGGTACGCTCGTTACCTACCAGAGGAACAGCGTAGGGAGACTTGGGAAGAAACAGTAAATCGTTACCTAGACTACTGGGTAGACCGTGTACAGCTCAATGAGTTTGACCAAAGTGAGATCTTCCAGAGTATTCATGAGTTGGACGTAATGCCCAGCATGAGAGCACTCATGACTGCTGGTGAGGCCTTGGACCGTGACAATGTAGCTGGGTTTAACTGCTCCTACCTGCCTATCGACCATCCTAAAGCATTTGACGAGATGATGTACGTCCTTATGTGTGGCACTGGTGTAGGCTTTAGTGTGGAACGACAGTACGTTAGTAAATTACCAGAAGTTGCGGAGGACTTTCATGCCACAGATACCGTTATACACGTCGCTGACAGCAAAATTGGATGGGCTAAAGCTTACAGAGAACTTATCAGCCTGTTGTATTCAGGCCAAGTTCCAAAATGGGACATCTCTGGAGTACGACCTGCAGGGGCAACCCTTAAGACTTTCGGGGGTAGAGCATCTGGTCCAGAGCCTCTTGTCGATTTGTTCAACTTCACAGTCAGCGTCTTTCGGGAAGCTGCTGGACGTAAACTTAGCTCCATCGAGTGTCACGATCTCTGCTGTAAGATTGCACAGATCGTCGTTGTCGGGGGTGTACGCCGGTCCGCTCTCATCAGTCTCAGTAATCTTACCGACGATAGACTTAGACGCTGCAAGTCAGGACAATGGTGGCAAGACAACCCTCAACGAGGACTAGCGAACAACTCAGCGTGTTATACAGAGAAGCCAGACTTTGAGGCATTTTTAAATGAGTGGAAAAGTTTATACGAGTCCCGCTCCGGAGAACGAGGTATGTTCTCTAGAGTTGCAAGTCAAAAGCAAGCTGCAAAGAACGAGCGACGAGATGCTACCTATGATTTTGGAACTAATCCATGCTCAGAAATCATCCTCCGGCCCTACCAGTTCTGCAATCTTTCGGAAGTTGTTGTCAGGGCAGGAGATACGTTGTCAGACCTCAAACGAAAAGTTCGTGTTGCAACTATCCTTGGGTCTCTTCAGGCTACGCTAACTGACTTCCGCTACCTTCGCAAGGTATGGCAGAAGAACACCGAAGAGGAAGCACTTTTAGGTGTATCACTAACAGGCATCATGGACCATCCAGTGATGTCAGGGAGGGAAGACCGTGAAAAACTTAAGGACTGGCTGGTGGCTCTCAAAGAGGAAGCAATTAGTACTAATGCGGAATGGGCTAACAAGCTTGGTATTAATATTAGCGCTGCCATTACTGCTGTTAAACCTTCCGGTACTGTTAGTCAGTTGGTTGATTCTGCATCTGGCATCCACCCTAGATATGCAGATCAGTACATTAGACGAGTTAGAGCGGACTCAAGAGACCCACTCTGTCAAGTTCTAGAAGCCGCAGGAGTGCCCGTAGAGGACGACGTAATGTCACCCACTACCAAGGTATTCTCCTTCCCCATAAAGTCCCCTGAAGGGGCTGTGGTGGCCTCTGAGATGGGTGCTATGGAGCAACTTGAGCTATGGGAGATATATCAGGACTTCTGGTGTGAACACAAGCCTTCCATGACGTGTTACTACCGTGACAACGAGTTCCTTGAAGTAGGTCAGTGGTTGTACAACAAGTTCGACAAGATCAGTGGCGTAAGCTTCCTGCCTTATTCCGAACATACGTACCAACAGGCTCCTTATGAACCTATTGATCTGGAGACGTTTGAGCAGTTGAAGGAGGCGTTCCCAGAGACCATTGACTGGAACATCTCTGAGAACTCAGACATGACCGAAGGGTCACAACAATTGGCTTGCACAGGTAATAACTGCGAGTTGTAAACAAAAGGGGCCTTAGCGCCCCTGTCTTTTCAAGGTGTGATTATGAACATCAAACGTGACATTGAGATACGCATTAGAGTACTTGAGAACAAACTAACCAAGTCCATACCTGCTGCTCGCAACAACGAGATCAGAGGTGAGATCATGGGTCTGAAGTGGGTTTTAGAGCGTATCTAGCGCTCTTCTTTGTCCCTAGCCATCATTCCTGCAGCAGACAAAGGCATAGTAGCAGTAGCAGCCGCCTCAAGACGCTCTCCAGTAGTAGCAGTTCCTCTGAAGTCTCTAGCTACCCTCTTCTGGTACGCAGAAACACTTTCGTTTTTGAGTTTAGGAATACCAGAGCGTCTCTCTAGTTCCGAAGTGTCCTCGTAAACTTCAGAAGCAGTCTCTAGTTCTTTCTTAGGACGCGCCCCTCCTGCTTCTTTTCCTCCTCCTATCTTGTACTTCTGTATAGGAACTACATTTACAAGGTCTTCAAATCCGGGAGGCGTTTGTCCAAGCAAGTCGTGACCGTCAGACAGCATAGAGTAAAACTCACCCTTCTTAGGGTCTACGACGATAAACGCATTCATACCGCCTAAGTCTTTAGCTGAAGAGTTAAACGACTGTTGCAACACAAGTTTACCGTTCATTTCGTTAACTCTGGTTGGGCCTTTGGGTTTGACAAGAGCGTTAGGCACAAACTTAGACAGGTACTTCTTAAGTCCCGTTTGAGTCTTCATCTGATTGTCAATAGCTTCTATGTACTTTTTTTGGTCAGAGCCTAGCTTTTTACCTTCTTTTACTCTCTTTTTTCCTTTCCAGTAAGCGCCCCACACGGCAGCAGCAGACGGGTTTTCACCAAATACCTTCTTGTTTTGTAACAAAAAGTCTCTATCAAGAGCGCTAAACAGGCCTAACATCTCCTTCCACTGTTCTGTACTTGGATTGTCTCCTACTACGTCGTACCAACTTTCCATACTCTTCGGAGAGTACAATGTTCTAAGAGCTACAGGAGAAGTCGTGGCTTGACCTATAGCTTCAGGACCTAAGTTTGTACTAGGTGTTGCTCTATTTCTTGTGACCAACTGCCCTTGTTTACCCTGTTGGGCATACAGGTGGTTTGTGGCTCTGTCTACAATGTCTTGATCTATGTCTGGGTTATCTCTGGTCAACGCCTGTTGAACGTCCTGAGTATTTTCCAAACGGCCTACCTGTACTGCGTCTCTTTTCAATACAGGATAAGCTTCGATAATTGTGTCGCCTTCGCCTACCGCTCTACCTGTAGCTTGAGCACGGAGGAAAGCTGATGCTTTTGGATTGCCTTCTACTATTCCTCTGTCTGCTGTTTCTTGCATTTCTGCTCGTCTAACAGAACCTGTACCAAACTCACGTCTAGTCGCCATTTCAGTAGGATCTACAAGTTCTCTGGCAGTTCCTTTAGCACTCTGTAGCATTCCTCCTGCCACACCCTTTGCTTTTTTTATGGGGTCCCCAGAATAAAAATCTTTCAACTCTGTCGGTATGTTTTCAACAAAAGCGCTACCAGCCCTTGCCAACATACGAGGGGCGGCGACAAAAGGAGCGTTAGCAGGAGTAGTTAGTTCTTCAGCAGCAAAGTTCAAAGGAGCCATAACGTCTACTTGGGTTTTTCTAGGAGCAGTCATACGAATGCCCTCTGAACCTGCATAAGCCGTCATTGGTAAAGAACCAAAGGGGTTCTCTACGACAGGACTAAATAACGCATCAGCAACAGCAGAGGCCTGACCTCTGGCTTGCTCTCGCGCAAACGGAGTAGTTCTTGAGGCTGCTTTGCGTAACTCTAAGTAATCATTGCTCATTCTCAGGCTCCTGATTTACTTCATTCAGCATTTGCGCCAGCATTACCTTGTCAGCACGTAAGGTAGTCATAGTGTCCACGCTCACGTTAGCCCCTTGGATCATGCGGTCAGTAGTCTTAATTAACTCCCTGAGAATCTCCGCACGTCTACGCTTACGTGACAAACGAGCCAGACCTATTCCGAATCCTGTGCCTGCAGCAATGGAAGCAACTACGGGCATACCAGTAGCAACGCCAAAGCCATAAGCAGCAGTAGCACCAAGGGCCAACGGTGTGGTCGGGAAACGTAGACCAGAAAAGTCTTCGATGCCTTTGACTGTACGTCCCAACATGGTCTGGTTTATGGCTTTACCTGCCTTAACGTCCAGTAGGTTCTTAGCCCTAAACAACATAGCCATACCGTTGATAAGACGATAGGCTTCGTCATCGGGCATCAACTTAAGAAACGCTTGGTTCAGCTCGTCCCTTACGTACTTACCTGCTACTTCTTTTGCACTAGCTAGGTCAGGGTTCTCAAGACCTGCTGTAGGTTTCTTACGGAAGATCTGTTTGTCCAACTGACGGCGCACCTCTAGAATGTCCCTAGCAGTGATCTTGCCGCCTTTGGAAGCCTTGTCGTTGAGCCTTTTGATAGCTGTGTCAATCAACAGGTCTACCTTTTTCTGTGCGTCAGGCATCAACTCAACGTAGTCATCAAGGTCATGGAAGCCAGCCTTGAGTTCTTCCAGATTACTAGACAGGTCAGCTACGTTTGTCTTGGGGTTCTTAGACCGATTGATGTAGGACTGCAGATCTGCCTCGTGTTTAGCCAGTTGACCGTCTACAACCTTAGCGTTTACAGCGGGGTTTCGGTCACCTTTGTACTCAGGGAGTTTTGCCAAGTAGTCAATCACGTTGTCTTCTGAAGGCGACGGTACGTATACGTTACGGTTCATGGCCCCTACAGGCTCAATGGTTCCCGGAGCTTTAACGTAGTCTTCAGGTAGTAAACTATCTGCTACTGCCTTACGTTCCTCCTCTAGGATAGCCTGTGTTGCTTTTCCTGAGGCCATACGTACTGAAGCACTGGGTCTAGGGATGGACGGGAAACCTATCTTGGGACTGATACCAGCAACATTAAGAAGGGCTTCAGCAGTAGTAGCCTCCTCTGGGTAAGCTTGTGCTAACTCACCTACCTTTTCCATTCCACGCTGAAGCATAGAACCTTCGTACAACTCAGAAACACCGCGTTGGACAGCCTCAGGAGCATACCTACGATAGGCTTCTCCTGCTACTTCTCCTAACGTCTCTCCAGCAGCGCTGACACCGGCTGCAAGTGTAGTGGCCGCCTTAAACCCACTAGGCATTCTTTCAAGACCTTCAGCAAGACCTCTGTAACGCTCACGGGTCTCCTGAAAACGCTCAGGTGTTTCCGCAATCATCTCTCGCATACTCTCAGGTTCACGAGGACGTGGAGGAGTAACAGTAAATGTTTCTCCATTAACTATACCAATGACTTCTCCTGTCTCTTTGTTAGTGGCGGTTTTAAGAGGCAACCATTGTTCGCCGTCCCAGTATATTTTCTGTCCTGTCTGTGGATGAGTCGCTGTCTTCATGTTTTAGTAGTCCAATTCAAAACCTTCGGGAAGTTCTGCTTCTGGTGTTTCTGGCTCCTCTGGCATAGTTATGCTTGGGAAGCTGGTCATGTTTTGCTCACCTACGCGCTTTGAAGTAGCAGTTCTGACTTTGTTAAAGCTATTTACAGTCTCTACCATAGCACGTCTGCGGATTTTCAAAAGAGAAAGCAAAGCTTCTTGCTGTGTGGTAATGTCAGCAGCAGCGATTAACTTAGCGTACTCTCTATCCGCATCTGACAAACCAGTGCCTGAACCAAAGTCTTTGATCTGGTCAGCAACAATCTTACCTGCCTCTGAAATAAAGGTTTCAGCATTAGTGACCGCAGGGTCATAAGGTAGACCAATAAGTTCACCAAAGCGTCTTAGGTTTAACTCTACGTTAGCCGCAAGACCCGTAGGCATGCCGCCCTCTAAACGTCCAGTTTGTCTGTCGATCAACTCAATCATATCACGAGCGTCTTGGGCTTTGGTGTTTAGCTCAATAAAGTTTTTAACGTTGGCTTCCGCCATTGCTGTGGCTCCGACTTCTTGTCCTTTGTCAATAACTTCTTGAACCTGTGGAGCCTTGCGTACCAACCCTAACTCACTAGCTTTAACATAAGAGTTGGTCTGGTCGTTATAGACTAAACCAAAGTCGTTAACATTGACAGCTTGAATTTTACCTTCATTATCTTGCCAAGCCTCTAGCTTACCTGTGCGTCCTTTTAATAGGTCATCCGCTTCTTCGGCTGACAACGTACCCATAGCAGTAATTTGAGCAGGAGTAAATCCAGCCATCTTTAGACGTGCTTTAATAACCTGTGGATTGTCTAGAGGCAGTTGCTCAATCTGAAACTCTCGTACATCCTTGCTAATACCCCGTAGCTCCTCCATGTCCGTAGTAGCTCGTGCAGTCGCTGCTTGGTCCTTAAGACCTGCTGCTTCTGCTGCTCTAGCTACTTGTTCTTGGAAAGCATTTAGTTGAGCCTGTGCTGTAACCTGTGCTTGTAGATTGCGCGCTGCTTCTTCGTACTTTACAGTATTAGCTACATCACCTTGCTGTCGGTAAAACCGAGCTAATTGAAGCAGACCCTCAGGTGAATTAGTGTCAATTCCTGCTAACTGTTGACGCTGTTGTTGCTGTTGTTGTTGCAAAGCCCTCATTTGAGGGGCTTGACCTATACCACGCGCAGCAGTAAACAAACCCTCTTGATAAGAAGGCTGTAACAAACCTTGTAAAAATGTTTGTGAAAACTTAGCCATGATTAACCTCGTTAGTCAATTATTCCAATAGCACGACCGATTGAACCAAGACCGCTGCTGATACCGTCAAACAAACCGCCTAAATCACCAAAGCCACCCGGATTAATAACAGTACCGGACTCAGTAACCTGCGGTGTAAACAAACCAGCAAGTACGTTAGACCCAATACCGCCTAGCAGGTTAGCGCGTGCTTGTTCTGCCAACAGTCTAGACTCCAGACCAGACATAGCAGTCTCGCCAAACAAACCTGTACCGTACAACTGAGCCTGTTGCTGTAGCTCTGCCATGCGCTGTGCTGGCTGTAACGCCGCTAACAACTGTGCTTGAGGTAAGTAACTCGCACCAAGGAACTGTTGTCCTAGACCTGCTTGTTGCATTTGTTCTGCCTGAGCCTGTTGCATAGCGCCTAGCATTGATCGTGTACGTGCTTCTTCTTGAGCAGTTGCCATTGCTAGTTGCTCAGGAGTAGCACCGCCGTATGCTGCTGAGGACGTACCTAACCGACCCTGAGCAGCTAGACGTTCTTCTAACGCAAGACGTTGACGCTCTTCTTCAGGGCGCTGTGCTGCTCGCATACGCTCAAAGATAGCTTGCTCACGACTTACTGTAGGTTGCATTGCCTGACCAAAGAAGCCACCTGCACCACCAAACAACTGTTGTTGTAATGCTTGCTCTTGAGGTGACAACTGCATTCCTACCTGAAGACCCTCTTCTTCGGTTCTTGGCATTACAGCTGGCTGAGCAACCTGACCCATAGCCACCGGGCGACCAAGCATTTCGCCTGTTCTTTGCATCATTAATTGATCCATGCCCATGCCCATGCCCGGAGGTAACGCCATTGATGGAGGAGCCGTTGGGCTGGGAGCAAAACCACCGGGACTTGTTACTGGCATTGTTGTTACAGGCTGTTCGCCACCCATACGCGCAGTAAACATAGCACCGGTAGGAGTAGTTACCGTAAACGGTCTAAACTGTGACTCTGCTTGTCCACGTTCAGCAAGCTCCATAGCTCCGGGAATACGTACACCACCTACAGTTGTACCTAGTATAGACTGCTCACCAATATCACTTAGTCTGTCGTAAGCTTCTTTAGTCAACAACGTACCAGCAATGCCCGGCAGTGCAGGAGAGATGGCTGAACCTATCTCTTTAATACCGCCATAAACATCCCCAATACCGCCAAACAGATCGCTAAAAAAACCGCCTTGGTTAGGTTGTGCTACTACCGCTACCATTAGTACGTACCTCCGTCAATAGTTCCTGTCGACAGCGTACCTGTAAAAGTCAAGGCAGGAATCGTCACTGTGCCTGTAAAGGTTGGTGAAGCAAGGTCTGCCTTGGTAGCGATAGCTGTAGATATAGCGTCAAACTCTGTTTCAAATTCAGCGCCTTTAATGATTTTACCGCTGTCCCCAGAAGGTAGAC
>Ga0208149_1000423_pt1 | contig 16414 bp, 18 predicted proteins | sample DEB08_DNA_15_FD_184533 | JGI IMG/M metagenome (GOLD analysis project Ga0208149, IMG submission 184533) | Aqueous microbial communities from the Delaware River and Bay under freshwater to marine salinity gradient to study organic matter... | ecosystem: Environmental > Aquatic > Marine > Coastal ... | reverse complement strand
CGAACCCTTTCGGGGGTCGGGACGTCCGGAGGCGCGCGCCTTCGAGCGGCGCGATCCGTCGTTGCCGTCCTGCTGGTTGTTCCCGTTCGGCTTGCCATCGCTCGGCCTGCTGTAGCCGCTCGACTTCCCATATCCGTTCTGCTTGCCGTTCCCGTTCGGCTTGCCGTTGCGGTGGGGTTTTCCACTCCGGTTCGCATTGCCGTGGCCCGAGCGCTCAGAGCGACCGGACGGCGCTTGCTGATCCGTCTGCGCCCGCTCGGACGGACGCGGGATCACCCGTGAAGGGTCGGCGTGCGATTCGATCGCCGACAGATCAGGGGCCGTGATCTCAGCCTCGATGCCCACCTCGCGCTGCATGCGGCGCGCGGCGCGGGAGCCGTTGGGCTCGATGAGCGAGATAACCAAGCCTCCGCGGCCAGCGCGAGCGGTGCGGCCCGAACGGTGGATGTAGGCCTTGTGGTCCTCGGGGACGTCGAAGTGGACGACGGTGGCGACATCGTCGACGTGGATTCCGCGGGCCGCGACATCGGTGGCGATCATCGCCTGCACGCGACCTCGGGTGAAATCCTCAAGGGCACGGGTGCGCTGCTGCTGGCTGCGCCCACCGTGAATAGCAACCGTCGAGACGCCGGCGCTCGCCAGTTGCTTAGCGAGCCGGTCAGCGCCGTGCCGCGTCCGGCAAAAGACGATGGCGGGCCACACCTTTCGAAGAGCGGCGGCGAGAAGCGCGGTCCGTTCGGTGCGAGGCACGGTCCAGAAGACGTGATCGGCCGCGACCACATCCGACGTGTCGGTCGCAACCTCGTGGCGAACCGGATCGCTCTGATACTCGCTGATGAGTCGAGCGACGTCACCGTCGAGGGTGGCTGAGAACAGCACGGTTTGGCGACGACCGGTGGTGAGATCGAGGATGCGCCGCACCGCCGGCATAAATCCCATGTCGGCCATGCGGTCGGCCTCGTCGAGCACGACGCGCTCAACCTCAGAGAGACGCACGCGACCTTGAGCGATGAGGTCCTCGAGGCGGCCGGGACAGGCGACGAGGATGTCGACTCCGGCCTTCAGCGCCTTGGTTTGCGCGCCATAGCCGACTCCGCCGTAGACCGCGGCGACGCGGACGCGCTTCGACAGCGTCGACAGTTCCTCACTGATCTGATCCGCGAGTTCGCGGGTGGGCGCCAGCACGAGGGCCTTCGGGTGGTGGGGGCGACCACGCTCGGTGAGCGCCACGAGGGGAACACCAAAGGCGAGGGTCTTGCCCGACCCGGTCGGCGCAGCCCCAGATACATCGCGACCCGCGAGGGCGTCGGCGATCGTGGCTGCCTGGATGGCGAAGGGATGGGTCACCCCGCGAGCCTCGAGGGCCTCACAGACGAAGTCGGGTACACCGAGTTCGTGGAAGGTGATGGGTACGGGTGGGGACACGAGCGTGTCGGACATGGGGTCTCCTGGCTCCGCGAAGGCGGATTCGGTGGGTTCGGGCGCCCGGGCCTGATGGCGTGGGTCGGGGGAATCGTCTGGCTCACGCAGATCGGAGGAACCACATCCCGTTCGGCGAACCCACCGGAGGGAGGTCCCCACCGGCAGGAGGGAGCGTAACGGGACGGTCGGCGAATCGGGCATGATGGCTACATGAAGCTCATCACCGCAGTGATCAAGCCGTTCAAGCTCGACGATGTGAAGGATGCGCTCCGTTCGCTCGACACCGCTGGGATGACCGTTGGCGAGGTTCGTGGATTCGGCCGCCAGGGGGGACACACCGAGACCTACCGAGGGGCCGAGTACCGCGTCGACTTCGTGCCGAAGGTGCGCGTCGAGATCGTCGTCGATGACTCGGCGGTCGATGCGGTTGTCGATGCCATCCGCGGCGCGGCGGCGACGGGTCAGATCGGCGACGGCAAGATCTGGGTGACCGATGTCGGGCGCATCGTGCGGATCAGAACCGGCGATGAAGGTTCCGACGCCGTTTGATCGTGACGGAGCCCCGATCGGTGACCGGCTCATCGGCAGCCTCGGCGATCACCTAGCGTGCTGACATGACCGACGCCCCCGCCAAGCCCGCCCGCTGGACCGCCCAGTGGAAAGAGCTCTACTCGGAGGTCATCACCACAGGACTGTGCACCGGTTGCGCTGGCTGTGTCGTCACCTGTCCGCATGACGTGATCGGCTATGAGCACGAGGAGGGGAAATACATCCCCTTCCATCTCGAGGAGGAGCTCGGCCTCGACAACTGCGTGCACGGCGAGAAGGGGTGCACCACCTGCACCCGGGCCTGCCCGCGGTTCCGCGCCTGGGAGCCATCGGCCGACATGCATCTCTTCGGGCGTCAGCGCGAACCCGACGAGATGTCAGGCATCTGGCAGCAGCTGCTGCTCACCCGGGCGAGCGACGACATGGTGCACCGAATGGGTCAAGACGGTGGCCTCGTGTCGGCGATGTTGATCTGGCTCCGCGATAACGACTACATCGACGCGGCCCTAGTGTCCGGCGTCGAGGACGACGACGCGTGGAAGGCGAAGCCAGCGGTCGTGTCCACCCGCGATGAGATCCTCGCCACCGCCGGATCCCGCTACACCTATTGCGCGAACCCCCTCGCCCTTCGCGAGGCGAAGGAGGCGGGTCATCAACGGCTTGCGCTCGTCGGCATGGGTTGTCAGACGTCGTCGCCGCCGACGATGTGGGATCGCAAGGCGGGCAAAGTCTCTAAGCCCTTCCTCTTCAACATCGGCCTGCTGTGTTCTAAGACCTTCGACGACGCGATCTTCACCGAGCTCTTCGAGGCCAAGTACGGCCTCGCGAAGAAGCAGGACATGGTGAAGATGAACATCAAGGGTGTCTTCCAGATCTGGATGAAGGACGGCTCGTATCACGAGATCGATCTAAAGGAATGCCATCAGTGGACGCGGTCCGGCTGCCTCCACTGCCCGGACTTCGCCGCCGAGCACGCCGATGTGTCGACCGGCGGTATCGGTGAAGACAACGACTGGACGCTCACCATCGTGCGCACCGACCTCGGGGTCGAAGTAATCGAGCGCATGATCGCCGACGGTTCGATCATTGCGAGGCCCGCTCAAGAGGACGAGAAAGCGATGAAGCTCCTTCGCATGCTGTCGATCGTCAGCCGGCGGCGCTGGCCGAAGGACGCCGACCCCGCCCCAGCGATCGGTGTTCCCCCGCCGAAGAAGAAGGCCGCGGCTCCGGCACCGGCCGGCTGAGCTCGACGCGCGTTCTTAGAGGGCGACGACGCCGGCGATTCCGGCGAGGGCGACCACGATCCCGATCAACTGCGCACCGCTCACGCTGTCGCGATAGGCGAGACGCCCAACGATCACCGTGACGGCCGGGAACATCGAGGCGGTCACGACCGCGGGTGTGGCGTCGGCTTGCACCCCGAGGAGATAGAAGATGGTCGACGCGGCGGCGAAGACCCCGGCGGCGATTCCAGCGGCCCGCACGCCGAGAAGGGCGAAGCCGGTACCGGTTCGCGAGGCCACCATCACCATGAGACCGAGGGCCGCGACGCGTTGGGTGACCGCCGGCCAGGCGCCGCTCGACTCCGAGGCCTCCATGATGATCGAGAGGCCGAACCCGTAGCCGAAGCCGGAGATCACGCTCCATCTGACTCCAGCAGCGATGTTGGCGATCGGGCCCCCACCGAACGACACGAGAATCAACCCGACGAGCGCGACGAGCGCGCCGACCAGCGACCAGCCGGTCGCGTCAGCGCCTCGCACGATCGCGTAGGCGTAGGGGAAGACGGCGCTCATGGTCGCGACGATTGGGCTGACCACCGCCGACGATGACACCCCGAGGCCAGAGAGGTAACCCCACAGCCCGATGCCGAGACCGAGACCGGAGACAAGTCCGATCAGCAGGTCGATGCCGATGAGTTCGCTCGAGACAAACGCGAGCGTGATCGCCGATGCGACGATGCTGACGGCCTGCACCACGACCGAGGCGATCACCGGCCCACGACGGTTGACGACATGTCGACCGAAGAGATCTGACAGCCCGATGCTGAGGGCGGTCAGCGATCCGAAGAGCGCGCCCACTCAGGAGTCAGCCGCGAGGCATTGCGCAAGCTCGGCGCTGAAGGCATCGACCGTGAGCTGGTCGGGAGTGGCCGCGATAGCCGCGACGTACTCCTCGGTCATCGCCTGGACCTTGGCCGTCATGCAGTCGACGACCTGGCTGCTGACAGCCATCGAACCCATCGCCGGATCGTCGAGGGTCTGAATCATCTCGAGGGCGACGAGCTTCGGCGGGGGCGGCGAGGAACAGCCGACGCCGACGAGCACAAGGGTCATCGAGGCGACGGCGAGGGCTCGCTTGGTCAGTCCGGAACGCACGGCGGCGAGGCTATCGCCGGCTGCCGTTCACTCGATCGTCAGCTCGCGGGCGCGTGCGAACACGTGGTCGAGCATCTCCTCGGTAAGTCGCCCGGTAAAGGTGTTCTGCTGGCTCGGGTGGAACGAGCAGATCAGGGTCGGCCCTCCGTCAACGACGCACTCGGCGCCGTGACCGAAGCGGGGTCGCGGACGCACATCGAAATGCCGGCAGGCCGCTTGGAATCCGAACGCCCCGAGACACACGACGACTTGGCATCGCTTCAGGAGCGCGAGTTCCTCGGCGAGGAACGGCGCGCACTCGTCGCGCTCCTCGATGCTCGGTTTGTTGTCCGGTGGCGCGCACCGCACCGCTGCGGTGACCCAGGCATCGCTCAGTTCGAGTCCGTCGTCCCGGCTCGTCGACTCGGCCTGATTGGCGAGACCAGCCCGGTGCATCGCCGCGAAGAGCCAGTCGCCGCTCCGATCGCCCGTGAACACCCGCCCCGTCCGGTTGGCTCCGTGAGCGGCCGGTGCAAGACCGAGCACCACAATGCGGGCGTTTGGATCGCCGAACCCGCTGACCGGTCGACCCCAGTAATCCTCGTTGCGATAGGCGGCCCGCTTCTCACGAGCGATCTGCTCGCGCCAGTCGACGAGCCGGGGGCACGCTCGGCAGGCTTCGATGCGCCGAGCGAGGGTGTCGAGAGGTGCTCGCTCGCCGATGCCCGCCATGCGACCGGACAGTAGGTTGAGGAGTTGATGGCGGCGAAGTCGACCTCCCCCCGGCGTCCGACGACGGTGCTGCTCGTGCGTCACGGGCGCACGCCGACGACCGGCAAGGTGCTCCCGGGCCGTGCCCGCGGTCTCCACCTCGCCGACGAGGGTCGACGCCAGGCCCAAGCGGCGGCGGAGCGGATCGCCGCTCTCGGCTCGGTGGACGCGCTGTACTGCTCGCCGCTCGAGCGAACCCGCGAGACAGCGGCCCCCATCGCGAAGGCGCTCGGAATGCGCGCGATCGCAGATCGCGGCCTGCTCGAATGCGACTTCGGTGACTGGACGGGTCAGTCGCTCGCGAAGCTCTCGAAGTTGCCGGAGTGGCGAACCGTCCAACAGGCACCGAGCACGTTCCGGTTCCCGAACGGCGAGAGTTTCACCGAGATGCAGGTGCGAATCGTCTCGGCGGTCGACCGGCTGCGGGCACGCCACCCGGGTGGAACGATCGTGTGCGTCAGCCATGCCGATCCGATCAAGGCGGTCATCGCTCACGCCGTCGGCACTCACATCGATCTCTTCCAGCGCATCGTCGTGTCGACCTGTTCGATCTCGGCCCTCTCCTGGTTCGATGGCGGGCCGGTGGTGCTCGCGGTCAACACGACGGGCGGTCCGATCGGGGAACTGGCGTGAGCGAGTTCGATCCCCTCGATCCAGTGGATGTGTTCACCACCGGGGCGGTCGGTCGGCCGGGTTCGCGCGTGTTCTTCTTGCAGTTGCGCTCTGGTGACGCGCAGTTCACGATGAAGTGCGAGAAGCAGCAGGTCGCCGCCATGGTCGACCATCTGCGCCACGTGCTCGAGGATCTCCCCCCGCCCGAGGACCGACCGCTGGCTGGCACGCTTGAGTTGTTGCCGCCCTCGTCGGAGGAGTTCGTGCTCGGTCCGATCGGACTCGGCTACGACCCGCGGGCGGACATGGTCGTGTTGCAGTTCGAGGAGATGCACGAGGTCGACGAGGAGGGTGATCCGGTCGACGACGACCACGAGCGCATCCGTGTGCAGGTCACCCGCGGGCAGGCCGCCGCCTTCTGCGACCACGCCGATGGGGTTGTGGCGAGCGGACGGCCGAACTGCCGCTGGTGCGACCAGCCGATCGATCCGGACGGTCACCCGTGCCCTCGGATGAACTGAGTCCTCTCGCCACCGTTGACCGGATCGATCACCTCGAGCGGGCTGCTCTCGAGGTGGAGGGGCGTATGCCGTGGAGTTCGAACGCGACGTTCCTCGTGTCGACCTCGCTCCAGGGGGTGAATCATCGCGCGATCTACAAGCCGATTCGCGGTGAGCGTCCGCTGTGGGATTTCGAACCGGGCCTCCACCGTCGGGAACGCGCTGCCTACCTGCTGAGCGAGCACCTGTCGCTCGGCGTGGTGCCGCCGACGGTCATCCGTGAGGGTCCGCTCGGCGAGGGCTCGCTTCAGTGGTTCGTCGATGCCGACCATCGCGAGCACTACTTCACGATCCACGAGCAGCGACCCGACCTCCACGATCGGCTGAGAGCCATCGCGGCCCTCGACATCGTGGCGAACAACACCGACCGGAAGAGCGGGCACTGCTTGCTCGCTGACGACGGCGTGTGGGCGATCGACAACGGGCTGTGCTTTGCCGAGGAGTTCAAGTTGCGCACGGTCATTTGGGAGTTCGCTGGCGAGCCCTTGCCCGAGTCGCTGGTCGACCGGTTGCGTCGACTCGTCGAGCGCGTCCCTCTCGACCTCGCGGCGCTTCTCTCCGAACCTGAGGTCGACGCGATGGTGGACCGCACGCGCGCGCTGCTCGATCTCGGCGAACTCCCTCACGACGAGACCGGCCGCCGTTATCCCTGGCCGCTTATATGAGCGGGCCGACCGATCTCGGAGACGACCCGATCACCGATTTGGTGCATCGGGCCGACCTCGATGGTCTGGTCCGCCTGATCGACTCGTTCACGACGGATCGAGAGTGGTCGGAGTTGCTCCGTCTTCGCGATCGGGCGCGGGCGGCGGTCGAGACGGGCCGTCAGCTGTGGCCCGCGGCGACGCTCGCCGAGTACCGCTTGGCCCTGCACGCCCCCCCTGAGTGGGCTGCCCGAGTGCTCGACGGTGAGTCGGGAAGGTTCACGATCGGTCCACTGGCCGAGGTGGTGGCGAGTCGGCTGACTTGGGCCGATCTCGATGGCCTCGTGTCGGGTCCGGTCGCAGCCGGTGTGGCCCATGAGCGCGTCGCGCGCGGTGAGGACCTGACCGGCCTCGAGGTGGCGCCGGTGATCGAGTTGCCGCTCGCCCTCGCCGGCTGGGAGCGCGCCTACACGGTGCCGACGTATTCCGATGAGGGGATCGACGACACGGCGCCGTCGATCCAACTCGTCTGGTCGGAGCATGACCTCGAGGGCCGGAATCCGGTGGTGGTCGATGATGATGAGTCGGCTCGAGCCTTCCGTCAATTAGTTGAGACCTGGACCGACTCCTCGACGGGTCGGTGCGGGTTCGTGTGCGTTGAGGGTGACCCGCTCAACGCGTTGGCCGCGCTCGGCTTGCGACGAGCCCGTACCGCTCCCGTGGCGTTCAGCGATGCGATCGATCTGCTCGCGTGGGCTGGTGCCACCGGTGCTGCCCGCGGCCGGCGCCGCGGTGCGGCACTTGGACGCTTTGGGGTGTGGTGGCTGCTCGCCGCGCTGTGCGATCTCGGCGAGCCGTGGCCTCCGGATCCCGAGGTGCTCGGCGCGGCGGCTGGCGCCCTCGAGTGGCGGTGGTGGGATGGCTTCGAGCCGTCGTCAGGATGGCGGCTATCGCTGTGCGCCCACGACCGAGACGCTGGGCTCAGTTGGGCGATGTCGGCGGCCGACGAGGCCTGAGCGTTCGGCTCAGCCGCGGCCCTGCAGAGCCTCAAGGAGCTTGGGCAGCACCTTGTGCACGTCACCGACGATGCCGAGGTCGGCGACACCGAAGATGGGAGCCTCCGCGTCCTTGTTGATCGCGATGATGTGCTTCGAGCCCTTCATGCCGACCATGTGCTGGGTAGCGCCGGAGATTCCGGCCGCGATGTAGACGTTCGGCTTCACGACCTTGCCGGTCTGGCCGACCTGCATCGAGTAGGGCACCCAGCCGGCGTCGACGATGGCTCGCGAAGCGCCAGCCGCTCCCTTGAGCACCTTGGCGAGGTCGTCGACCATGGCGAACTTGTCGGCCTCGCCGAGGCCGCGGCCTCCGGAGACGACCACTTCGGCTTCGTCGAGCTTGGGTCCGGTCGACTCCTCGACGTGAACGGCAGTGACGGTGGCCCCACCGGTCGATCCGAGGTCGGGCACCGGGGCAGCCATCACCTCGGCCGCTCCGCCACCGGCCGATTCAGCGGCGAACGACTTTGGGCGGAACGCGGCGAGGAAGGGGCCCTCGCCAGAGAAGGTGGTGGCGACGAGCGTGTTGCCGCCAAAGACCGGGGTGATCACGGTGACCGAGTCGCCATCGGCGGAGAGGTCGGTGTTGTTGGTGATCACGGTGCGATCGAGCTTGACCGAGAGACGCGCCATCACATCGCGGCCCTCGTAGTTCTGGGGGAACATGATCAGGTCGGGGCGGTCGCCGCCCTCGATAACCGCGACGAGAGCGGAGGCGATCGCCGCCCCGGGGAGGGCTCCACCGAGGTCGCCGGTGGCGTACACCCGGGAGGCGCCGAACTCGCCGAGGGTGCCGGCGACGGCGGAGGCGTCACCGCCGATCACCGCGGACACGGTCCCACCGAGGGAGCGCGCTTTCGTGAGCAGTTCGAGCGTTCCGGTGGTGACCGCTCCGTCATTGGCCTGGGCGAACACCCAGATGTTCGAGATCGTCATGTCGTTCTCCGTCCGTTCCCTGTGTCGTTCCGTCGTTCGCGAGTTCCGCTCAAATGACCTTGAGTCCCTCGAGGAACTCAACGATCTTCACGTGGGCTTCTCCGTCGTCCTCGATGACCTCGCCGGCTTCGCGAGTCGGCGCCTGGGTCACGGAGGTGATCTGCTGTCCGGCCGCGTCCCACCCGGTGGGGGTGACGCCGAGGTCGGCCGCGGTCACCGTGTCGACCGGCTTCGACTTGGCGGCCATGATCCCCTTAAAGCTCGGGTAGCGCGGTTCAACGACGCCTGCAGTGACGCTGACGACTGCGGGCAGCGGGCAGGTGACCTCGTCGTAGCCGGCTTCGGTCTGGCGGTTGACCTTGAGCGAGCCGCCTTCGACGGCGACGCTCTTTGCGAAGGTGACCGAGGGAAGGCCGAGCACTTCGGCCATCTGCTCGGGGACGGTGCCGGTGTAGCCGTCGGACGACTCAGTGCCGGCGAGCACCAGATCGGCTCCGCCGAGACGCTGGACCGCCGCGGCGAGCACCTTGGCGGTGGTCAGGGCGTCGGATCCGGCGAGGCCGGGATCGGAGACGAGCACTCCTTGGGCGGCTCCCATGGCGAGGGCGGTGCGAAGACCAGACACCTCTCCGTTGGGCGCCATCGAGACGAGGGCGACCTCACCGCCACCGGCGGCATCAACGAGCTGCAGCGCCATCTCGACGCCGTAGCTGTCGGACTCGTCGAGGATGAGCTTTCCGTCGCGTTTCAGGGTGTTGGTCGCCGAATCGAGTTCGCCGGGGAGGGCGGGGTCCGGGATCTGCTTGACGCACACGATGACCTTCATGGCGCAATTGTTACCGGCCGGTCACCTGTGCGCCCAACCGGAGTGGAACGTGGCCACTGGTACCGTGCGCGGGCGTGCGGATCCTGCTGGTGGTGAACTCCTTCGCCTCATCGGTGACGCCGCGCAATACCGTCGTGGTGCACCGTCGCTTGAGTCGCGACCATGACGTCGAAGTCGTCGAGACGAACCGCCGAGGGCACGCCACACGCTTCGCCGATGACGCTGCGCGACGGGGCCTCGACGCGGTCGTCGCCTTCGGTGGAGATGGCACCCTCAATGAGGTGGCGTCCGGCGTAGCGGGCACTAACACGGCCCTCGGGGTGCTTCCGGGCGGCTCCACCAACGTGTTCGCTCGCACGATCGGCTTGGAGAACGATCCGGTCGCGGCAGCCGACACCTTGGCCGAAGCGCTGCTCGAGGGATCGATCGATCGGGTCGGCCTCGGCGCGGTGAATGGTCGTCATTTCTGCTTTCACACGGGGGTGGGGTTCGATGCCGCTGTCGTGGCCGCGGTCGAACGTCACGCGTCGCTCAAACGTTGGCTCGGTCATCCGCTCTTCATTTGGTCGTCGGTATCGACCTGGACGAGGGGGTTCGATCGGACGCAGCCGAATCACTCGGTGGTCTCAGCCGATGGACGTTCGATCGATGGGGCGTTCTTGACCGTGCTGTTGAACTCGAGCCCATACACCTATCTCGGAAATCGTCCGGTCGACATCGCCCCATCGGCTGCTCTTGAACGGCCGCTCTCAGTGGTCTCCCTGACGCGTTTCGATCTCGGCACCCTCGGCGGCACATTCCTCGACGCTCTCCGTGGTCGACCGGGCCGACGCGACGGGGTGGTCGCGTGGGAGGACGTCTCGTCAGTGAGGGTGGAGGCGTGCGACGCCGACGCCGGCATGCCGTATCAGGTCGACGGCGACCATCTCGGTTCGATGCCGGTTTTGGAGGTCGAACACTCCCCTGAGGCGATCCGTCTCGTTCGGCCCCGCTGAACGTCGACCTGACCGCTCCTTCAGTCCGAGCGGCGAAGGAGCGAGCGGGCGACGTCGGGTTCGTCGGTGCAGATGCCGTCGACACCGAGTTCGATCATCGATTCGATCGCGTCGGCACCGTCAACGGTCCACACGTTGACCTCGACTCCGGCCGCGCGGGCGCGGGCGAGGGTCGGTGCGTCGAGGTCACCGAACCACGGGTGCCACACCGGATGCGCAGGCTCACCTGCATCGAGGAGACGCTCGAGTGCCTCGGCGGCCGGCGCCTCGGTGAGGAGGGCGGTGCGAGGTCCGCCGAGGTCGCGAACCCGATCGACGGTGGCTCGATCGAAACTCGAGATGAGCCACCGGTCGAACGTTTCGCTGCGACCGCGGAGTTGATCGACCACTCGATCGGCGATCTCGCGCCCTTCGTCGAATCCCGGTTCGCCGTCGGAGTTCTTGATCTCAATGTTGACGAGCACCGGCGAGCAAGCATCGAGAGCGGCGTGAAGGTCGGGCACGCTCGAGGGAAGTTCGGCGCGGACCGTGTCGGCGATCGCCCGACCGTCGGGCAGATGGGCGTCGTGGTGGATCACGAGCGCGCCGTCCGCGGTGGAGCGAACATCAAGTTCGATGCCGTCGGAGCCGAGGGTGACAGCGGTGCGAAAGGCCTCGAGCGTGTTCTCGGGGGCGTGCCGGTTGGCGCCGCGGTGGGCGATGACGTTGATGGGTTGCCGCTGCTGCACAGCGGGAACGTAGCCCTCCGACGCGCAGCCGCCCGAACGCCCCCTTACCGGTATCGCCGACGACGACAGCACACCATCTCCCCTTCCGATGGGCCTATGTGAACCCCGCATGACATCTTGTGCCGCCTCCGAGCGCGTCATAGGTTCTCCGCCGTCCTCCGGTGACGCGAGTTCACCTGATGGCAACCCGGTCAAACCGGGACAACCGGCTGGATTTCGCCGGAAAAGACCCCCGAGAACCAGTCAGGAGAATGCCGATGATCGTCGCCCCGAACCCCGCTCTCGACCAGGCCGACGATTCCTGGAGGGACCGGGCACTGTGCCGGGAGACCGATCCGGAGCTCTTCTTCCCGATCGGCACCACGGGTCACGCGGTGGGAACGATCGAACAGGCGAAGAGCATTTGCTCTGGTTGCCAGGTGGTCGGCGAATGCCTCGACTACGCCCTCGCCACAAATCAAGACTCGGGTATCTGGGGCGGTCTCTCGGAGGACGAGCGCCGCGACATCCGTCGTCAGCGAGCAGCCGCGCGCCGCGCCGAGCGCGCCGCCGCTGCGACCTGACCGGCCTCGCCGGCCAACACGCTCCGCTCAGCGGTTGGCGTCGGTCAGCGACCGTTCGACTCCGCTCACCAGTCGAGCGCGCTCACGGTGATCCAACGGCCGCTGGGTGCTGATGTCGATCTCGATCTCGCCGGTGGCGTCCTGATGTGTCTCGATGTCGCCGAGGAGGATCACGTCGGTGAGTCCCGGGCTCCCGGCCAAACCGCGCAGTGACGCCTCGACGTGAGTCCCGGGCTCCCGGCCAAACCGCGCAGTGACGCCTCGACCCGATCATCGTCGATGCGCTCAGACACGCGAACCCGCAGCTTCGTAGTGCTCGGATCCTGCGACAGGTTTCGAACGTGCGCAAGGGCGTGGTTGGGCAGATGCACGGCGCTCTCATCGTCGCGGAGCCGGGTGCTGAACAGACCGATGTGATCGACGACCCCACGGACGCGACTGCCGTTCACCGTCTCGCACTCGATCAGATCGCCGGCGCCGTACCGGTCTTCGAAATGCACCAGCAGGCCGGTCAGGTAGTCGTTCACCTTGTGCTGCCCGCCGATCGCCACGGCGGCTCCGAGGAAGCCAGCCGACGAGAGGAAGAACGCAGCGTCCACCGCAAGTACGTGGAACACGACGATGAGGGTGATGATCCAGACGACGACCGACACGAGGTGGTTGAGGATTCGCGACGCGGCATCGATGCGCTGGCGTCGACGCTGCTCGCGAACCATCGACGACTCGTCCGCGCCTCGCAAGGAGCGAACCCGCCAGGGTCCGGTCTCGAGTCGGACAGCGCGGTCGGCGAGGCGGCGCACGATTCGGCGGATGACGAACCCAGTGACTCGGGTCAGCATCCAGGCCGAGATCAAGATGATCGCCACGACGACCGGGCGAGAAACGGTTTCCATGGCGCGAAGCATGCCAGCGCCATGACGCCTCAGTGCGTCACCGTCGTGTGCCTCCCGTCACGGGGATGGAGGCGCCTCGAGCGAAGCCCGTCGTGTGCCTCCCGTCACGGGGCTGGAGGCGCCTCGAGCGAAGCGTTTAGCTCACTCCTCAGCGGTCGGCACCCGCAAGCGAACCACGGTGCCGCGGGCTCCAGCGGCGCTGTCGAGCCCGGCGCTCGCTAGATCGTCGGCGCTGGCTGGGTTCATCTCGATCGTTCCCGCGAGCTCGGTGGTCACGAGCGTCCGCACGATCGACAACCCGAGGCCGGTGGCCTGCTCGAGATCGAAGCCGCTCGCCACTCCCCGACCGTCGTCGACGACGGTGATCGTGAGGTGGTCATCGTCATGAGCGAGGCGGACGACGACGGAACCACCGCTCGACCCTTCACCGAAGGCGTGTTCGACGGCGTTCTGCAACAACTCGGTGAGAACCACGGAGAGCGGGGTCGCGATCGTCGCGGGAATACGCCCCCCGTCGCCCTCGACGGTGAAGCGCACCGGCCGGTCGGGTGACTGGAGCCCCTCCTCGGCGAGACGCAGGAGCGGTCGCACGATCTCAAGGAAGGTGACGTCGTCACCGGGTTCGCGCGAGAGCGCCTCGTGCACGAGGGCGATGGTTCGGATACGGCGCACCGACTCGCCGACCGCCGAAACCGCCTCGGGGTGAGTGAGCCGACGCGATTGCAGTCGGAGCAACGACGAGATGGTCTGCAGGTTGTTCTTGACGCGGTGGTGGATCTCGCGGATCGTCGCGTCCTTCGACATGAGCAACCGGTCGCGTCGGCGCAACTCGGTGACGTCGCGCACGAGCAGCACGGCTCCAGAGACCTGGCCGGCGGTGAGGAACGGGACACACCGGCACAGCAGGGTGACGTCAGCCCTCTGCTCGAACTCCTCGATCACCGGCACACGGCGTTCGAAGGCCTGTCGTACCGGACCGTCGTGGAAGCCGATCTCGGCGAGGTGCAGACCAACCGCGCTCGTTTGGATGCCAACCCGGTGGAGGGCGGAGTTCGCGTTCGGTGAGACGTAACGAACGGCTCCGTCACCATCGAGGAACATGACGCCGTCGCCCACACGAGGGGCGGCGCTCGAGTCGCCGACTCGGGCGGGGAATGGGAACTCGCCGTCGACAATCATGTCGACGAAGTGATCGAAGATCTCGGTGTAGACCCGTTCGAGTTCGCCGGGACGCCGACCGGAGAGCTCGACCCACTCCTTGGTCATGACGGCGATGACTTGCCCATCGTGACGCACCGGGATGGCGAGCATCCGCGAAGGGTCGGCCATGTCCTCCACTTCGACCTCTCCCTCGGTGATCGCCCCGGTCGATTTGGCGACGGCGAGCAGCGATACCTCGGTGTCGTTGGCGGCCGCGCCGACGAAGTCAGTGGCGAAGATCGTCTGTCCGGTGGCGGGACGCACCTGGCCGATGGTCAGCCATCCACCGTCTCTGGTCTCGACGTAGAGCAGAAGGTCCGAGAAGGAGAAGTCAGCGAGGATCCCCCACTCCGACACGAGCCGGTTGAGATGAGCGATCTGATCCCGGTCGAGGTCGGTCTGACACGAGCCGGTTGAGATGAGCGATCTGATCCCGGTCGAGGTCGGTCTGCTCGCGGACGTGGTCAGTCAGCGTCGACATCGACCCCGAGTCTGCCCGACATCGACTCCCGGTGACGGCATTCCCGCTGGGTAGTACCGTTCCCCCATGGACAGTTCACCGGCCACACCCACGGTCGCCGATATCCGAACGTCGGTGGCCCCCGATGCCGAGCGCGCGTCGTTCACCACCTTTGAGGAGAGCACCGCAGCTGACTGGTCGGTCATCGCCTCCCAGCTGCCGGTCACCCAGGCGATCGCGGGAGCACCGCAGCTGACTGGTCGGTCATCGCCTCTCAGCTGCCGGTCACCCAGGCGATCGCGGCGGCCAACATCATCGATCAGTTGCGCATGCTCGAACGCGATCACGGTGGTTTCCCGGTGACCCGCCTTGAGCACAGCCTCCAGACGGCGACCATGGCTGAGGAGGACGGCCGCGATGCCGAGTACGTGCTCTGCGCGCTCCTGCATGACATCGGCGACACCCTCGCCCCCTACAACCACCCTGATATCGCCGCCGGCATTCTCAAGCCGTTCGTCTCACCAGCCAATCACTGGATGGTCCAGCACCACGGCATCTTCCAGGGCTACTACTTCTGGCATCACATCGGCCTCGATCGCGACGCACGTGAGAACTTCCGGGCGCACGAGTTCTTCGAGTACACCGAGGAGTTCTGCGCCAAATACGACCAGGCCGCGTTCGATCCGGACTACGTGAGTGCTCCCCTCGAGCACTTCGAACCGCTGATCCGTCAGTTCTTCGTGCCTGAGTCGACCACCGAGACGTACAACGCCTTGAGGTAGGCCCCGTGGCGAAAGCCGATCGGGTGGTCGACGGGGTGACCGGTGCGCCGGATCTCGCGCACCCGTTGGCTGCTGCGCCCGGCCGCGCGTGACACCGCCCCGGCGAGGGTATCCACGTCGATCCTCGCCGAGCAGGACGCTTGCACCATCGTGCCGCCGGAGCGGGTGAGCGCGATGCCGAGGGCGGCGAGTCGTTCGTAGGCCGCGACCGCCCGGTCGACTTGGTTGGCCGCCCGGGCGAACGACGGCGGGTCGAGTACCACGAGATCGAAGGCCCGGCCGTCGGCGACCATGCCTTCAAGTACTTCAAACGCGTCCCCTCGGGTGCTCGTCACCCGGCAGGCCGCCACCTCGGCGAGATGTCGATTGCGCCGGAGGTTCGCTTCGGCGGTCTCGAGCGCGGGGCCGCTCACGTCGACCATGTGCACCGAGCGGGCTCCGCCAGCGGCCGCGGAGAGCGAGAAGCCGCCGGTGCTGGAGAACACGTCGAGCATCTCGACGCCGTCGGCGAGTGAGCGGACGAGGGCGCGGTTGTCTCGCTGGTCGAGGAAGTGCCCGGTCTTGTGACCAGCGACCACGTCGACCCCGAGGCGCAGTCCGCGCTCAAGCACCTCGATCGGGCCATCGGGCGGGTCGCCGACGAGCACGGCACCGTCACCGAGTTGCTGCTCTGTCGATGCGGAGGAGAGCGCACGGGAGGTCCGCAGCACGACGCGGCTGGCTCCGGTCCGCTCGATGAGCGGCAGCAAGACGTCTCGCAGGTTCGGGAGCCAGGCCCCCGTGTAAATCTTGGCAACGAGGGTGTTGTCGTATCGATCGATGACAAGTCCTGGAAATCCGTCGTTCTCGCCGTGGATGAGTCGGTAAGCGGTGGTGCCCGGGTCGGCCGCGAGCGATTCGCGGGCCGCGAGGGCGGTGTCGATCCGACTCGACCACCATCGCTCATCGATGTCGGTCGGGCGACCGTGATGAAGTAACCGCACCCGGATTGGCGAGGTCGGGTCCAGCAGGCCGATACCGGCGAACTCTCGATCCGGGTCGAACACCACAGCGAGATC
>Ga0208149_1000421_pt1 | contig 16509 bp, 13 predicted proteins | sample DEB08_DNA_15_FD_184533 | JGI IMG/M metagenome (GOLD analysis project Ga0208149, IMG submission 184533) | Aqueous microbial communities from the Delaware River and Bay under freshwater to marine salinity gradient to study organic matter... | ecosystem: Environmental > Aquatic > Marine > Coastal ... | reverse complement strand
AAAGTATCAAGAAACTGCTGCAGACAAAGCAGTTAGAGAAGATATTGAAAGAAGAAGAAAAGAAGAATTAAAAGAACAAGAAGAATTAGAAAAAAAAGAAGCTAAATTAAAAAAAAGAAAAGAAAAAGGTATGGTTGGAATGAGATCATTATTCTCAAGAGCTGGTGGTAGAGGATTTTATCAAGAAGGTAAGGAAAAATAATGGGCGGTAATACAAGTACAAGTTCATCTTCTGGTGGAGGAGGAGGTGGAAGTAATAACAATAATAATAATCAAGCTAATCAAATTTCTAAACAAGTAAAAAAAGATATTGGTTTAACAGCAGTAGGAGGTATTGGTGGCCCACAAATGGGATATGTTGCATCAAATGCACCTAACCCTCAAATGTATGGAAAAGCTGCATCTGAATCAGCTAAAAAAAGAATGGCAGAAGCTGGTATGGGAACATACAATCCTGAAACAGGAAGTTTTCAAAATGTTGTAAATAATCAAATTATATCAGGAACTGGATCTGTAATGGGTGCTTCTATGGGTAGTGGTGAATCAACTATTATGGGTCAAATACCTATTTCTAAACAAATGTTTGAATCACAAAAAAGATTACAAATGATTGCAACAGGAGCTATGGCAACTTTGGGTGTTCCATTAATGGGTGCAGCATTTATGGATTATAATAAAAAAAGATATTCAGATTATGTAACTAGTTTTAATACTGCATTACAAAGTTCTACATCTTATGCAGCAGCTAGTCCAAGTACAAGAGATACTTCTGATGCAACAATACAAGATACTAAAGCACAGGCAGAAAGTGAAGAAGCTGCATCAGTACAACAAGCATTAAACAGAAAAGCTGCAATAGCTAGAAAAGAAGCAGCTGTAAAAGGATCAAGAACATTTTTTGATGGAAGAAAAAGAACAATAGAAGGTAGAATGGTTGGAGGATTATAATGGCATTTATACCAGTAGCAGAAAAAAATATTTCATCAGGATATACTGATAATAAATTTAAAAATTTTTTTAAAAAGTATCAAGATGCAGAAACAATCTTTGATCATTGGAAAGATAAATATGAAGAAGCATATGAATATACAATGCCTTCAAGAGAATCTTTTTATGAAGAAACAATAGGCGAAAGACGTACTGATAAAATATTTGATGAAACTGCAGTAGTAGGTATTCAAGAATTTGCTAGTAGATTACAAGCTGGTATAGTTCCTACTTATGGCAGATGGGCAAACTTTGAAGCTGGTACTGATATACCAGAAGATCAAAGACCAGCAGTTAATGAAGCATTAGATGAGATAACTAAATATGTTTTTGAAATATTAGCTGGATCAAACTTTAATCAAGAAGTACATGAAGCATTTATGGATTGTGCTATTGGCACTGGTGTAATGCTAGTAGAAGAAGGTGATGCATTAAATCCTATAAAATTTACTGCAATTCCTTTGCCTAAAGTAATGTTAAACAATGGGCCAGATAATAAAGTAGATACAGTATTTAGAAAAAGACAGATAGCATATAATCAATTAATGACTGCTTATCCTAAAGCAGAAATGTCTGAAAAGATGTTAAAAGCTATTGAGAATAATGAAACTAAAAAAGCAAATATTGTAGAAGGTGTTTACAAAATTTACGATGAAGCAAACACAGAAAAATATAAATATTGTGTTGCTTGTATGAATGAAGAAGAAATTATTTTTGAAAAAGAATTAGATGGAGTTGGTAGCAATCCTTATATTGTATTTAGATGGAATAAAGGATCAGGTGAAGTTTATGGAAGAGGGCCTGTATTTAATAGCATGGCTGCAATTAAAACAACTAATCTTACAGTAGAACTAATATTACAAAATGCACAAATGAATATTAGTGGAATATATACTTATGAAGATGATGGTGTTGTTAATCCTGATAATATAAATCTTGTGCCAGGTGCTTTAATTCCTGTAGCTCCAAATAGTAGAGGTCTTACACCTTTAGCTGGTGCTGGTAGATTTGATGTAGCTCAATTAATATTAGCTGATATGCGTCAAAATATTAAGAAAGCATTATACATGGAAACATTAGGTAGACCAGAAGGTACACCAATGTCTGCTACTGAAGTATCTGAAAGAATGGCAGATCTATCAAGACAAATTGGATCATCATTTGGTAGACTACAATCAGAATTTGTAACACCATTACTTCGTAGAGTAATTAGAATATTATCTAAACAAGGTAGAATAGCAATTCCAAAAATTGATAATAGAGAAGTAACTGTCATAGCTCAATCACCATTAGCTCAAGCTCAACATCAACAAGATGTTGCAGTAGTTAATAATTTTAATGCAATACTAGCTCAAACATTTGGCCCACAAATTCTTAATATGATTGTTAAACAAGATGAAGTAGCTAGATATTTAGCAGAAAAATTAGGATTACCAGAAAAATTAATACGAGATCCACAAGAGCAGCAACAAATAATTCAATCGTTGCAAAACATGGCACAACAGTCTAATATGGCACAAAATGAGTTGGGAATCCCTAGTCAATCGCCAGAAGGACAATAAAAAAGATACTAGCGAAATAGATCAAATATTTGCTGCAGTTTTTTCTGATCCTGACGGAAAAAAAATATTGGAATACTTTGATAGTATTGTTATGAATACTACAGTAAATCCTACTGCTGATAGTAGAGTATTATGGCATTTAGAAGGACAACGATTTATGCTGCAACAAATTAAAAATAGAATTAAGCGAGGTAAAGAATGGAAGAAGAAGTAGTTACTCAAACAGAACAAACAGAAGAAAGCTCTAAACCAGATTTTGTTCAAGATAAATTTTGGAACAAAGATACTAATGAAATTAATATAGAAGAACTATCCAGTAGTTATAATTCATTAGAAAAAAAATTAGGATCAAGAACAGAAGATTTATCTAAGCAAATTAGAGAAGATATAGCTAATGAATTAAAAGCTAAAGTTCCTGAAAACTATGAAATCAGTATGCCTGAAATACCAGAAAATGTACAAATGGATATTGATCCTGAAATGCCTTTATTACAATGGTGGCAAAAAACTGCAAAAGAAGCTGGATTATCTCAAGATCAATTTAATACAGGTATAGAAGCTTTTGTTAATAATGAAATAGGAAGTTTACCTGATCTTGAAAATGAGAAACAATTATTAGGTGAAAATGCAAATGCAAGAATAGAAGCTGCTGATTTATGGAGTAAGAAAAATTTATCTACTGATTCCTATGATGCTATATCTGAATTTGCTAGTACAGCTAAAGGTGTAAAAGCATTAGAAGAAATAATGAAACTTAATAAAGATGCACCAATACCACAAACTGAAACAGCTATTGATGCTGCTCCTAGTTTAGATGATCTTAGATCTATGATGAAAGATCCTCGATATTGGAAAGATGGAGATAGAGATCAAGCTTATATTAATAAAGTAAGTAACTTATATGAAAAGTACTACGGAAATCAAAAGGCGAGTTAAAGCTACTTGGCGTGATGCACAATCGTTTGCTGAATGGCTAGATCCTATTGAGGGTAAAAAATTAAAACCAGCTATAAATTATAGTGAAGGATATGTCTTAAAAGATGATGATGATGTATTAATTTTATACATGACATATAATGATACAGATATTGGTGATACTTGTGTTATTCCTAAAGAAAATGTTGTTGATATTTGTGAGTTGAAAAATCTTAAAAAAAATGTCAGTAAAGAATAAATAGACCTCTAAGGCCTTAGATATGCCTGTAAAGATAACATATCAAACTCCTGTGAGACAATCTAGGTAAACTTAACAAGCATACGGAGGTTAAAATGTCTGCTTCTATTACTAATGCTTTTATCACTCAGTTCGAAGCTGAAGTGCATATGGCATATCAAAGAATGGGTAGTAAGCTAAAAAGCCTAGTGCGTACTGTAAACGGAGTAAGTGGTGAATCTGTAAAATTCCAAAAAGTTGGAACAGGTGAAGCTACAAGCAAAGCAAGACACGCAGAAGTAGTTGCTATGAACATTTCTCACACAAATGTAACTGCAACTCTAGCTGATTTCTATGCGTCTGATTACGTAGACAAACTAGACGAGCTTAAAACCAATATTGACGAAAGATCAGTTGTTGCAAATAATGCAGCATATGCTCTTGGTCGTAAAACTGATTCTATCATTACAGATGCTATGAGTTCTGCTACTACACTAGCTAACAATGCTGGTGCTCAAGGTGGTACTGTGGCAACTGACATGAACGTAGATAAGTTCCAAGAAATGCAAGCGCTTTTCGGAACTAATGATGTTCCTGATGATGGCTCAAGATACTGGGCAATCGGCCCTAATCAATGGTCTAACTTACTTGATGATGATCAATGGTCAAGAATGGAATACATTGGATCTAACGAATTACCTTTCTCTGGTATGAATTACACAGCGAAAAAATTCTTAGGTTTCTTAGTATTTGTACATTCTGGTCTAGATTCATCTGGCTCTACTGATAGACACACTATTGCATGGCACAAGTCATCAATGGGTCTAGGTGTAGGATCTGAAGTTAGAACTGAAGTAAACTACATACCTGAAAAGGTATCTCACTTAATGACTTCTTACTTATCTATGGGATCAATTCTAATTGATACTAATGGTATTAGAGTACAGAAGTGTGCGGAATAGGAGATAAATAATGGCATACGAAACTTCAAATCCGATTAAGAAAATATCAGGAGCTGGTGCTGGAAACTCACTATGGTTTTATACTGATGGTGATGCTAAGGCAGCTGTTGTAGCTTCTGGCTATTTCAATTCTGCTTACAAAGAATTAAGCAAAGGTGATGTTATCCTTTGTTCAATCGGTGTAGGTGGAACTCACGAAATGGACGTAATAACAGTTACTTCTGAAACAGGTGCAACTACTGTAACAACAGTAGCTCTTGCATAAGGAGATTAACAACTATGAGGGGGTTTATCCCCCTCTAGTCAAATAGGAGAAATTATGGCAATAACTGGAAGTGTAGTAAAAGGAGCAACTAAAATAATAGGTAAAGCTATTAAAGTTGCTAAAAAGAAAAAGAAAAAAATTGGATCTCAATTAAAAAAAGAAAGTAAATTTATTAGTGAAAAAATTACTGGGCCAGCAAAACAAAGATTAAAAAATTTAGAACAATCTAAATCTCAACCACAAAATATAAAAGGTATGCCTTTACCTAAAGGTGTAAAAAATCCAATAAGAGCTCAAGAAAAAACTTTATATGTTGGAGGAAAACCAACAACAGCAGAAAAATTAGATGCAATTAGTAAAACTAAAGCATTTACTAAAGGAGAAAAAGCATTTTCAGGAGCAAAGAAAAAAGCAAAAGATACATTAAATAAAGCTCAAAGTGCAACAGGAAAATTTGCTGATGATACTATGACAGCAATTAAATCTGATCCAAATAAAGCAGCAGTTATTGGTGCAGCTGCATTATTAACACCTTCAGTTTTAAAATCTACTTTAAAAAGTCAACAAATGTATAGTTATGAAAAAAATGCAGATGGTGGTTTTAATTTAAAATTTAAAGATGGAAATACAGTTACTACAGATAGTTTTATGTTTAGTCCAAAAGCAGTAGATGATATAAGAACTAGATTAGCTATACTTGATAGTATTGTTTTATCTGATGATCCACAAAAAAGAAAAGAAGAATTTAAAGAACAAAGTATGTATTTAGCAAATAAATATGGTATTTATAATATTGCTGGAAAAAACTTATCTTTAAATATACCAAGATATTAATGTATGGCAGTAACCAAAGTAGATATAGCTTCAAGAGCATTAGTAATGATAGGAGCAAATCCTATTGCTTCATTTACTGATGGAACAACAGAAGCTAACGTAACTAACACAATATACGAAGAAATTATTGAATCTAGTTTAACTAGACATAATTGGAGATTTGCAACAGGACAACAACAATTATCTTTATTAGCAGATTCTCCTACTGGTAGATTTGAATATGCATATCAAATACCAGCTAATCCTGAATGTTTAAAAATATTAGCAGTTACAGTTAATGATGCATTAATACAGTATAATAGATACGAAGATAAAATTTATTTAGATGGTTTTGGATCTCAAAGCACAGTAATTATGGATTATATTTTTAGACAAAGTGAAGATCAATTTCCTCCTCATTTTAGATTAGCAATAGAATATAAACTAGCTAGTATTTTTGGTGGATCAGTAGCAAGAGACGCAGCTTTAGTAAGAGAGTTTGATCAACTAAGTGAAAGACAAATGCTAATAGCTAAAAACACTGACTCACAAGAAACTACTACTAAAACACTTTCTACTGATAGATTTATAACAGAAAGAAGAAGCAGTCGTAGTGGACTTGTGGTCGGATAATGCCTAGAAAAGTAAGACAAGTATATACAAATTTTTCTGCTGGAGAAATTAATAATCTCCTTAATGCAAGAACTGATGCTAAAGCATATTTTGAAGGTGGTAAACAAGTACGCAACTGGTATTTATTAGATGAAGGTGGAGTAATGCGTAGACCAGCTACTGAGTATATGGCTACAATGCCAGCAGAATGTAGAATTATTCCATTTATATTTTCTAATGATGAGGTTGCAATATTTGTTTTATCAAATAATAGACTTGATGTTTATTCTAATAGTGGTGCTGTAATACAATCTAATATAACTTCTAATTGTAATTGGACTACTGCTCAATTATTTGAATTAAATTTTGCACAGTTTGGTGATACTGTTTTTATTACACATAGAAATAATCCTTCAATTCAAATTAAAAGAACTTCTGCAAGTACATTTAGTGTTTCTGAATTTGAATTTGAAGAAGATGAAGATGTGGTAGTTTCTGGTGCATATAAAACTCATGCACCATTTTATAAATATGAAAGCCATGATGTAACATTAACATTAAGCACTTCTGCAACAGGAACAGGTAGAACAATTACAGCGTCTAGTGGTTTTTTTACACCAGATTATGTAAATCATTATTTAAAAATAGATGGATCTCAAGTTAAAATAACTGGGTATACAAGTTCAACAGTAGTAACAGGAACAATTATTGAAACAGTAGCTTCTGGAACTGGGCCTTTATATGATTGGGAAGAAGAATTAATTTCTATTCCTAGAGGTTATCCTCAAGCTGTAACATTTCATGATAATAGATTGTGGTTTGGTGGAGTAAGAGATAAACCAGCTGCTATTATTGCTAGTCAAATAGGAGCATATTTTAATTTTGATGTAGGTACAGGAGCTGCAACAGATTCTATAAATGTTGCTATTGCAGGCGATAAAGTAAACGAAGTTAGACATATTTATTCAGGTAAAAACTTACAGATATTTACTGATGGTGGTGAGTATTTTATTCCTACATCATCTGACACTGCAGCAATAACACCAACAAACATTGTATTTAGACGACAATCAATTTATGGAAGTAACAGAACAAGACCAGCATTATTTGATGGTGCTACTTTATTTGTTCAAAAAAATGGTAAAGCTATAAGAGAGTTTGTTTATTCTGAAGGTGAAGCTGGATATAGATCTACAAATCTTTCAGTAATGTCTAGTCATTTAATTGATACACCTAAAGAAGTAGCAGAAATACAAGGTACATCTAATAGACCTGAAAACTATGCATTGTTTTTAAATAATGGTAGTATACTTGGAGGATCATTAGCTGTATTTCATAGTATTCGTGATGAACAAATACAAGGTTGGGCATTGTGGGAAACAAGAACAAATGATACATTTCATTCTGTATGTGTAGCAAATGAAAATTTATTTACAGTTACTAAAAGAATTGTTGGAGGATCTACACAATATCTATTAGAAAAATTTGGTGAAGATGATTCTCAAAATCTTGATTGTCAAACAACAACAACAGTATTTCAAAAGGGTACACCATTAGTTAATGGAGCAAGTCAGACAGGAAATTCATTATCAGTAGATGGATTTACATCTGCTCCACAAGTACAAGAAACATTTACAGTAAGTGGAATTACTGGTACATATACTGTAACAGCAGTAACAGCTACAGCAGCAGGATATGATTTGACACTAGATCAAAGTTTAACATCTTCCCCAGCAGATAATGCAGCCATAACTATTGTTAATGGTTTTGTTCATACAGTTAATAGTATTTATGGAAATACAACAAATGTAAATGCAGTTTTTGGAAATAGTTCATTAGGTGAATACACAATAGATTCTAATAATAGAATTACATTAACTGGAGATCCAGAGCCTACTGGAGTGAAAGTAGGATTTAACTTTACACCTATATTAGAAACAATGCCTGTTGATAGAGAATTAGCTGAAGGTCCATTAACAGGAGAGTTTAGAAGAATAGTGCGTTGTGTAGTTAATCTTAATAGTGCATTAGATTTTAGAATTAAAGCTCCGTCTACTGGTACGGAACATGAGCTTGTTATACAACAAGTAAACTTTGCTGTAGGCGAAGATTTAACACCAGTAACAGATAGAAAAGAGTTTTTCTTTCTAGGTTATAGTAGAGCTCCTACTGTAACAATAACACAGAATGATCCATTACCATTAAAAGTATTGGGGATGTCTTTGGAGGTGCAATTTAAATAATGGCTATTGATCCTATTACAGCAATAACAATCGGCTCTACAGTATTAGATGTTGTAGGAGGTTATGACTCTGGTAAAAAATATAGAGCAAGATTAGCAACACAAAGAAGTTTTAGTCAGTTAAAGGGATTATCAGATTGGAATAATACAAAAGAAGCAATCATTAATGACTTAAAAGAAAATTTTGCAGTACAATCATCATCAGGAGTAGTAGCAGAATATTCTGGATCATTTAAAGCAGTACAGCAAGAAATACAAAGACTTGGAAAAAAAGATCTTAATCTTGTAGATTTAATGACTCAATCTATGACAGATGAATTTAATTATAGAATAGATGAAAGCAGAAGAGCAGATAATTTAAATTTCTTAAAATCTGTTGCTAAAGTAGGTTTAGATTTAAATAGATTAAAATTAAATAATCAACATAAAAAAATAATAGAAAAATCTATGGAAAGAGAAAAAAAAGTAATAAATAAATATCCTGTATCATATAGAAAAGGAACACAAAGATTTACAACAAGAAGAGATTTATTTGGAATTAATCCAAAATCATGGGAAATGAAAACTTTTGGAAGTATGAGTAAACCATCTAAAAGTATTAGTAAATATAAAAAGACATATAACGATTGGTTTATGAAAACAAGAGAGGCAGATTATTAATGGCTTTAAATAGAGGACAAAGAAAAGTTACATTACCTATAGCTGGTGATGTAGCAAGATATGGTAGAGAAGGTGTAGGTGAAAGTCCTTTAAATGCTTTTGGTGGAATTGCAAAAGCTATTGGTGAACAAATACAAAACAATCAAGTAAAAGATTTTGAAATACAACAATCTTCTCATAAATATATTTTAGATAATATTGCAGCTCAAAATAAAAAAGATCAAGCTATAGAAAAAGCTGGACAAGAAGCAGATGCAGCAAGAGCTAAAGCACAATTTGATAATGCAGTAGCTACAACTAAATCAAGAATAGGAATAGATATAGATAATGCTTTATTAAATATTGAATTAAATCATAAAAATCCTTCAGATTATATATCTAATATTCAATCATGGGTATCAGGATATGTAAAAGATAATGATCTTCAAACATTTAAAGATAGTGATGGTAAAATTATTTTTGATCCAAAACAACATATTATTGAAAGTGTTGGTAGTAAATCAAATGGTGTCTATAAAAAATTATATAATGATCAAATAAATAAAAATGCAGAAAATTCATTAAATACTCATATTACTTCATTTGAATCTACATTAGGTGCTTCTTTATCTAATGTTAGTTCTTTTGTAGAAAATTTAACTAATGAAAGTTCAGAAACGTTTCTTGAAGATATTGAATTAGCATACAAACCTATTTATGATGGATATCAAACATTCATAGGAAACTTAGAAACATTACAAAAAAATTTTCCTAATATATATGGAAATAATGTTTATCCTGATTTTATTGTTGAACAAACAAAAAAATATAGAGAATTAATTACAGAACAAACTTTAGGTCAAGTTTCTAAAATATATTTAGATGCAAGTAGTTATGAAAATTTAGAACGTAGTAAATTAGAAGCAGAAAAATTTATACAAGATTGGTATAATAATAAATTTTCTGATGACAGTACATTAATTTCAGAAAGATTAGTTTATAACTTTACAACTAATGCAAATGACTTTGATGTAGATACAAAAGAAAATATTGTTACTAAAGCTGAAAAACTTTTAAATGATAGATATGAGTTATTATCACAAGAATTAAATTTACAATATGCAGGACAAAAATCACAAATAAATTTAGAAAGAAAAAATATTGAGAATGGAGTAAAAGATGTTTTAACAGGAAAAATAAATCCTGAATACATACAAAAGACATTTACAAATTATTCTAAAGGAAAAGCTCCTGCACCTGATTATACTGCTATTAATAATCATAATTATACACAAACAGTTAAAGAAAATTTAGTTGCTGATTTTAAAAAATTATTTGATCCAAATGAAACAAAAGATTTTTTATCAATTAAAACAGATCCACAATTTTTAGAAATTTATACTGAACAAGAAATAATAGACAATTTATATAAAAAATTAAATCAAGAAGAAATTAATGTTCAAGATGTTATTAACAAAGTTAATCAAGCTACAAGTCAAGGATTTGATATAAGCTCAGATCAAACTTTAGCTGCATTAAGTATAGGATTAGAAATCACAAAAGAATATCCTACATCTTTTGTTAACTATTCAGATAATTTAATGAAAGAAAGTTTTGATGATAAATCTAGTCAAGATAAATTATACAATTTTTTATCTACATTAAAAACATTAAATAATTTTGAAGAATTTAATTTAGATAATACTTTTATAGAAGCTGCTAAATATTCTTTTAATTTTGTTAATAAACCTAATCCAGATGAAACAGATATAATTAAAATGTCTAAATCTTTTGAAAGATATTTTTCAAAATCAAAAGATAGTATTGAAGATATACAAAGTGTTATGATGGAAACTGGGATGCAATTTGTTCCAAATCATTTAGTTAATTTAGATAAAAATATATTAGATACAATGTTACAAAATGTTTGGCCATGGCAAAGTAAATTCTATCCTACATCTGAATTTGATATTAGTCCTAGTGATTTAGGTGAAGAATCTACATTAGTACAATCTGTCAAGCCAAATATATTTGGTCAAAAAGGAGGTAACTTAAAAGATTCATTAATGGCTAATCAAACATTATTAAGTAGTTTAATTATTACAGAAGCTACACGTTTAGCTGGTGAAAGAGATATTAGTTATATTGGTAATAATCCTAATACTATTGAGTTAAGAGAACAGATATTAATGACAGCTAGTAAAAATGTTTTTAATGAATTAAAAAATGATGGATGGAGTTTTGATTATATGATGTATAATCCAGATGATGCTCAAGGGAATTATCCTGTTCTAAGTCCTTATTCAATATTACAACATGGAGATATTAAAAATTTAGATGATCTTAGAATTGAAACTAATCATCAATTAAGACTTATATTTAATAGTATGTCACCAGCAGAAAAAATAGATTTTTTTGAAACTGAAAATTGGCAAGAAGAATATATAGATAAAATTGATACTATGTTTGATAATGGTCAAATTAAATTTAAAGTAGATGATAGATCTGTTTTAAGTGGAGAGTTGCGTTGGTTTATTATGATGGATAAAGAAGGTCAAGCATCTAACTGGGAAGAGTTAGAAGTAATTAATCCTAATGGAGAAAAAGTATCTTGGTCACCAAAAAATAGTGTTAATCCTTCAACTAGAGCTTCACAAGATTATGTTAAACAAGATATGAAATCTGAAATAGTAAATAATTTATTAACTAAATTTAGTCCTACATACAGAGAAACTGGAGTAGCTGATACATTTGATGAAAAATTTTATGGATTAATTGGAGAATTGTCTTTGCTTACTATGGATAACTATAAAGAATTTACTGATAAATTTTCTAACTTTAAAGATTTTGATACAATAAAAGAAATAGCAAATAACAATCAAGCAAAATATGCAGTTGAAAAACAAAATGTAAAAAATAAAATTGAAATACCAAGTGAACAATTTGTAATAAATGAATTTTCTGCAAGAATACAACAATTTGATTTACCAATGTCACCACAAAAAAATGGTGAATATTATGTGTATGATTCTGAATATACAGATAATAATTTAAATAAAAAAAATTACATGGCAATAGGTCCTAGTTTACCTATTGATGATCCAAATGTAAGACAAATATTGTTAGATAATAATTATTCTAAAAATGATATATTAAAAATGACAGTTGGAGAAATGGGAATTAATAGAGATACATATGAGCAATTAGGAGTATATAAATATAAAACAGCTACTGCAGCTTATGAAGAAATTTATGATGAAGTTGTTTTAACACCAAGACATAGAAATGTTTTAATAGATATTATTGCATCTGTTGGAATAGATTTAGTAGGACCTGAATCTAATATTTATAAATATATTCAAGATGGAAATATGCGTATGGTTTATAATGAAATAGGAAAACTAAAACCATATTATAATAATACAAAAAGATTTACAGCTCATTTAAGAAACTGGGGTATTGGTGGTTAAAGTTTTTTTAGATCAATGGGATAAACCTAGATTTAATGAAGTCAAACAAATAGAAGATTTTGATGTTCCTAAAATTGAAGCTGAAAAAAAAGATCCTTTAAAATATAATATTCCTTATCAAGCCTATATGGCTTTTGATGATTTTAAAGAAGGATTCATGGATGAAAATTTATTTTCCATGATGTATGAAAATATAACAAATGATAAATATCAAATTATAGGAGATCCTGAATATAATTATTTAGATGATCCACAACTGCAACCATTTTATTCTAATATAGATTATTTTAGTAAATCAAGAAGTGCAGCAGAAAGTTCTGCTTTAGTAGAAAAATATTGGACAGAAGTACAAAAAGAAAGAAATGGTCCTGCTTATTTAACTGGTAGAATATTTGGAGCATTTGCTGATCCAACTTCGTTGTTATGGTTTTCTCCTGCAGCTAAATTAGTATTTACTGGTGGTAGATTAAATACAACAAAAAAAATATTACAAATGGAATCTGCACAAGAATTAGCAAAACATGGAATGCATGCTGATAGAACGTATCAAGAATCAATAGCTAATATAGGAGGAGCAAGTTTATTTGGTTTAGTTTTTGGTAATGGTTTTGGAAAAACATTATCTAATCTTGAAAAGAAAAAATTTATAAACGACTTTAATGATGGTTTTAGTATGTGGGAATACATGAAGGGATTACAAAAAAATAAAATTAAAGTTAATAATACTGCAACTAAAACTTGGAGATCTAATGATGGTAAAAATGAAATAACTGTAATTGATAATGAAGTAATTAAATCACAAATGAAAGTTAATTCTAATAAATCTATTGATTATAAAAACAGAAACTGGGAACAAGATGAAGTAGAAATAGAAATATTAGATGATGGAGTTATTAATATAAATTTAAGTGAAACATTATTACAGGAAGCATATAAAAACAAAACGTATAAAACTTTTGTAAAAGATAAATGGTTTAAATCATACAAAGATTTTAGAGAGTTTGTTATTACAAAAAACTTTTTAAAAAAATATATTCAACCAAATAAAAATGAAATTAAAATATGGAAGAATGGTGGAAAAGAAGCATATGAACAAAGAGTTAGTTTAAGAGCTGCTAAACAACAAAATAAATATAATGATCTTTGGACAGTATCTAATAGAAAAAATGCAAATAAAGATCGTGAAACATTTATTCGTAATTTAAGTAATGAAAGATTTGTACCTACTTTATTAGGTAAACTAGGTGAAGGATCTAATTGGAATCCAGTATCACGAATAGTTAACAAAAATAATCTTACAGCAATTAATGCAATTAATAGAATGTTGCATTTACCATTTATTCGTAAAGGTAATTTAGAAGGTAAACCTACACCTTTTGCTATAGAAGAAATTATGAATATGGATAGATTTGCATTAGGTGATGCTATGTCTGAAATTATAAGACAACATAAAGAATTATCTAAAAGATTAAAAAATAGTGATGAATTAATTACCTTAACTGATTTTAGAAGTAGAGTATCAAAAGCTTTAATAGATCCAACTTATAAAGATATGCCTGAAGTAATGACAGCTGCAGCTAAAGCTAGAAAGTTTTATGATGACTGGGCAGATGAAATTACTGAATCAGGTATTATGACAAAAAATGTAGAAAAAAATTTAAATTATTTAAAAGATAAAGTTCAAAAATATAAATTACAATCTAAAGCTACAGATTATAATATTGCTAATTATAGTGGTAAAATATTACAAAAAACAGTTAAAATTAGAGATAAAGAATTTAAAATATCACAAGTTCTTAAAATGATTAATGATCAAGAATCATATTTAAATGTATTAAAGCAATCAATTAAAAGACCAAATTATTTAAATATATTTGTTCGTAGAGATAAAATAGAAGCTAATGAAGTTGGATTTAATACATTTGCTTATAATAGTATAAAAAAATCACATACAGATTTAACAGATGATGAAATATTTAAAATTGTAGAATCATTTAAAGGATCTCAAGGATGGGAAAAGTTAGATAGATTTGAAGTAAATTTAAATAAAAGTGGTGATGCTAAATCAATCATTGATGATTATGATTTAAAAATAATGACAGATCCTGTTGGTCTATCTGGATATTTAAAAGGTAGAAAATTAAATATTGATTATGCTGAATGGATGAGAGCTGGATGGTTAGAAGATGATATATTTGCTTTAATGCAAGTATATAATAGAAGCGTTGGAGCAGATGTAAGAATAGCTCAAATGTTTGGTGATCAAACAGCTATGGGTGGGTCTGGTAAAACATTAGGAATAGCAGATGTTATTGCAGAATATAAAGCAGCATATAGAAATGCAGCAGGAAATAAAAGTAAACAAAAAGCTATACAAAAAGAAGCAGAAGAAACAGTAAAAGATTTAGAAGCTGCAAGAGATTTATTAAGAGGTACATATGGTGTACCAACTGATCCTAATAGATTTTTTAGTAGAGCTGTACGAGTAGCTAAAAATTATAATGCAATTACAATGTTGCAAGGAGCAACTGCTGCTCTTCCTGATTTAGCTAGAATGATAATGACTAATGGGTTTGGTAGATCTTTTAGAGCTTTATTAGATGTTTATACAAATAAAAATTGGAAAACAATTTTAAAAATGTCAGATCAAGAAGGTAAATTAGTAGGTGAATCTTGGGATATATTGTTAGGAACAAGAGCTATGGCTTATGCAGATCTTGATGATATTTATGGAGTGTTTAATAAGTTTGAAAAAAATTTACAAAAATTTACTGCTGCTAGTTTTATTGTTAATGGCATGAGTATTTGGAATCAATATATTAAAGGTCAAACTGGTATGTTAATTCAAAATAGAATTATACAAGAATCTATTAATTGGAGCAAAGGAACTATTAGTCCTGATAATATAACTAAACTTGCTGCATCTGGTATTGATCAACGATTAGCAAAAAAAATTGCAAGACAATATAAAAAACATGGTCAAGGTAAAGATGGTAAATATAATGATTTAGAATTACAAGAATTAAAATTATCACAAAGTGAATTATGGGATGATGTTGAAGCTCAAAGAGCATTTAGATTAGCAACACAAAGAGATATTAATATTGCCATAGTGACTCCAGGCAAAGCAGATACGCCATTGTGGTTATCTACTGAAGCTGGATCTTTAATTTTTCAGTTTAAAAAGTTTGCTTTTGGATCACAAAACAGAATGTTAATTAGAGGACTTCAAGAAAAAGATGGCAGCTTTATGGCTGGTATAGGATCTTTAATAGCTATGGGTATGATTGTAGATATGATTGGTCATAAAAGATTTGGTAGAGATTATAATAAAACTCCTTTCCAAGAAAAAGTTTTAAATGGTGTAGATCGTTCTGGAGTATTAGGAATATTTATGGATGTAAATAATTCAGTAGAAAGAATAATGAATAATAAGGTAGGATTTAGACCTATGATTGGAGCTGGCAAACCTTATGGTAGTGATAGTTTTGATAAAGTAGGTGCTGTTCTTGGTCCTACTGTTGGTACAGGTGAAAAACTTTATAAGATATTTAATGATTGGATGTCAGGTGAACATGATTATCACACAGCTAGAAATGTGCGTAGATTAATACCTCTTCAGAATGTATTTTACTTGGACGGAATTTTTGATTCATTTGAAAAAGGTATAAGATAATGGCAAGTATTACAATTTCTGATACATCACCTAGAGTCCAGTATACTGCTACTGGAGGTCAAACTTCTTTTTCAGTACCTTTTGAATTTTTTAATGCCACCGATATAGTTGTTATTCATACAAGTGCT
>Ga0208149_1000414_pt1 | contig 16598 bp, 23 predicted proteins | sample DEB08_DNA_15_FD_184533 | JGI IMG/M metagenome (GOLD analysis project Ga0208149, IMG submission 184533) | Aqueous microbial communities from the Delaware River and Bay under freshwater to marine salinity gradient to study organic matter... | ecosystem: Environmental > Aquatic > Marine > Coastal ... | reverse complement strand
AAGACTACCCAAAAAAAGGGTAATCAGGGTGTCAAAATTTAAGCAATCAGACTACCCAAAAATTGGGCAGTATTATAAGAGTAATAACAATAATAATAATAACAATATTAATAAAGGTTTTAAAGGATTTAAAAAGATAAAAGATGAGTGATAAATATTATTATAATGGTGAACCTTTGCAGCTAAGTTATAAGAATGATTACAGCATGGGGGACAAGGTTGAAATAGTTAGACAAATAGAAAACGACTTTAAAAGTGGGATGCTGTCCTGGAGTCAGATGTTCTGGATTATTGAGAATAAAGCCTTTGGAGCTTGGACTTGCCAAAATATCATAGATAAATTGATGTTCTCCGGTAAATTAAAGGTAAACCCACTCACACTTGATAAGCGAACATTTAACACAATTAGAAAACCTTTTGATTTGTAATATACCATATATTGTGGTAATAGATTGATTGGCTACAAAGCTCCCTCTTTTAGTTGTTTTTAGCCTAATTAAGTTAATTAACTAGTGAGTCTTTCAGATACCTTTCTTTCTTTCCTTTCTAACTGGAGGACTCACACTTTAGAATTATTATAAACTAATGGCTGGAAGACCTAGAAAACTAAATAAAAAACTTGAGGAAAAGATCCTTGAATTATTAGCGGATGGTTTAACCATTAGACAAGTATTTGAAAAGCCTGAAATAGACTATACCTGGCAATCATTCAGAAATGAATTGGTTAAATCTGATGAGCTCATGCAAAAATATAATCAAGCAAAACAATTAGCAATTGATCTTGAATTATCCAACTTGAAAGACAAAAGACTTGAACTTGAAGCAAAGATTGAGTCTGGAATAATAGACGCTAAAGCCGGTCAGAACTTGGTTAATCTTTTTAAACTAACTATTGCATCATCCCAATGGTCAGCTGCTAAGATTTCACCTAAAAAATTCGGAAAAGCTGCCGAATTAACTATAAAAGGTGATGATAAACAACCATTAAATATAAGTTGGAGCAAATAAACTATGAATTATTTAAGTCTAAAATCTTTTAAAAGTGTTGATTTTATTGGTTTAAGGGTATTCTTTGCACACATAAAAAACATATTATACATACAAGGTGTTGCAAAAATATCACAAAATGAGAACAAATAGCGAACTTTCTGATAACCTTTAAGTTATCGGAAAATTACTAATGATAACTCATAACTTATTGATATAAAATTTATGGTTGTAACTAGTTGGTTATTGGATCTGAATTACTAAATATGGGGGGTTTTTAATTGGTGGCTACCTGATTTTGTGTTACCGGTTAAATTAAAATTAATGTATGCTACAAACACATGGACGATAGATTTCTAAAAACAATAATCTTCATTATGAAAGATAAAACGACAAAAAAACCAATTGTCATTACACACTTTCAAGGTTTTAAAACAAACGATGAAGCTGAAGACTTTTCTGAATTCTTAAGAACACAATTTATTTTGCCAGACGATTATCCAGATTCAAATGAAACAATACATTAAGGGGGGTTTTGTTTTAAAATGAAACAAATTGTAATTCCCTATGCACCAAGAAAAATCCAAAATTTTTTGCATGAAAAATGCGATAAGAACCGCTTTAATGTCATCATTGTTCATCGTAGAGGGGGTAAGACTGTATTTGCTATCAACCACCTCATTAGAGCTGCTCTAACAAGCAATAAACCCTATCCTAGATTTGCTTTCATCTCTCCTTACCGGTTACAAGGAAAGTCAACCGCTTGGGATTATATGAAACAATTTTCCTCTGCCATACCAGGAACAAAATTCAATGAGTCTGAACTTAGGGTAGATTTCTCAGTTAATAACTCAAGAATACAAATTTTAGGCGGTGAGAATAGTGCTGCCATAAGAGGTCAGTATTTTGATGGGATAGTTTGCGATGAAACTCAAAACCTTTCGCCAGACCTTTTTGACACCATTTTAAGACCATGTTTGTCGGACAGAAAAGGCTTTGCAATATTCATAGGCACTCCGATGGGAAGAAACTGGTTCTTTGATTTACATGAAAATGCTAAACACAATAAAGATTGGTTTACAGCAGTCTTCAAAGCTAGTGAAACAAACATCATAGCAAAGGAAGAATTACAAGCTGCGAAACAAACGATGTCGCCAGAAAGTTATGCTCAAGAATTTGAATGTTCTTTCCAAGCTGGAATATCAGGTTCTTATTATGGTAAGACAATTGAGGAACTAGAAGAAAAAGGGAATGTTAAAAATTTTGAAATCGATGATAATTTAGAGGTCGAAACATGGTGGGATTTAGGAATGAACGACTCTACTGTGATTACCTTTGCTCAACGACACAATGATGAAGTTAGAATAATCGACTGCTATGAAAATGCAGGTGAGGGTTTAGAGCATTATTTAAATATTATAGATAGCAAACCTTATAACTACTCAAAGCATATAGCTCCCCATGATATTAGAGTTAGAGAGATTGGAACGAATAAGTCTAGGTGGGAAACCGCAAAAGAAATGGGGCTAGAATTTGACATAGCACCTAAACTTAGTGTAGAAGATGGTATTGAGCAAGTAAGACGAATGTTGCCTAAGTGCTACTTTCATAAAAACAATTGCAAAAAGTTGGTTGAGGCATTAAAATCATATTGCAAACGCTGGGATGAAAAAAATAATTGTTTTAGAAATAAACCTTTGCACAACTGGGCATCACACTTTGCAGACTCAGTACGATATGGAGCTGTGACAGAACCTATCGAAAGATCAGATTGGGACAAACCAATTTATGTGGACACAAATTATATAGTTTAATATGGCAAAAAAAATAATCGAATTATCAGATCCTAAATTAAGAAGTTTATTATCCAACCAAATAGAAAATGCTTTAGGGTATTTAGGAGGTAATCTTTCTGAGTCTAGAAGAAAATCTTTAGAATATTATTTAGGAGATAAACTTGGAACAGAAATAGATGGTCGTAGTCAGGTAGTATCAACTGATGTTGCAGATACAATCGAAAGTATCTTGCCAAACCTACTTAGAGTTTTTACAGCAAGTGATAAAGTAGTAAGATGCGAACCGGTAACTGCGGAAGATGTACCTTTGGCAGAACAAGCAACTGCATATTTAAATCATGTGTTTTACAAAGACAATAATGGTTTCCAATTATTATATAATTTTTTTAAAGATGCTCTAATTGAAAAAAATGGTTTCTTAAAAATTTATTATGACGAAAGTGAAAAAGTAGAATTTGAAACTTACAAAAATTTATCCAAAGCTGAAAAAGATTTATTAGAAGATACCAAAGATGAAATTGAAATTATTGAAGAAGAAGAAATAGAAGATGAAACTGCAAAAGAACAATTTGAAGCACTACTAGAACAATATGAAGATCAAGGAGCAGATGTATCTCAAGTTCAAGAACCAGATTTTATTTTATACAATTGCAAAATTAAACGAACTAAAAAAACTGGTAAAATAAAAATCGAAAGCGTTCCGCCAGAAGAATTTTTAATTGATAGAAATGCAAAGTCTATTGACGATGCCGATTTTGTTTCGCATAAAGTTTTAATGTCAAGATCAGACCTAGTTGCTATGGGTTATGATGAAGATGAAGTTAATGACTTACCAACTAGCGAAGAAGATATTTACAATACTGAAGAAATTACTAGACAAAGAAACATAGACGAATATCCAGTCGATAGTGCTACAGATAAATCTACAGAAAAAGTTTTAATCTATGAGTCTTATGTAAAATACGATTACGATGAAGATGGTATTGCAGAACTAAGAAGAATTGTATCAGCAGGGGATGATGGTTCTATGGTGTTAGAAAATATGCCTTGCGATAATGTTCCATTTGTAACTGTAACTCCTATTCCAATGCCACACAGATTTTATGGAAGATCCATTTCAGAATTAGTTGAAGATATTCAATTAATGAAATCAACTGTTATGCGTCAGTTATTAGACAATATGTATTTAACGAATAATAACAGAGTTGCGATCATGGATGGTATGGTGAATATGGATGATCTTTTAACGACTAGACCAGGTGGTGTAGTTAGAACTAAGCAACCTCCAGGACAAGTGATGCAGCCTTTACAAGCTCAACCGATTTCACAACAAGCATTTCCAATGTTATCTTATTTAGATTCTGTTAGAGAAGCTAGAACTGGAATTACAAAGTCTGCTCAAGGATTAGATGCAGATACTTTAAATTCAAAAACTGCAACTGGTGTAAATACTTTGATGACGCAAACTCAAATGCGTTCAGAATTAATTGCTAGAATATTTGCTGAAACAGGTGTTAAAGATTTATTTAGAAAAATATTTGAGCTTATGGTTAAGTATCAAGACAAAGAAAGAATTGTTATGTTAAATAATCAGTACATTCCGGTTAAACCTACTGAATGGAAAGATAAATTTAATATTAATATTGTGGTAGGACTTGGAACTGGCTCTAAAGAACAACAAATCCTAATTCTAAACAACATCCTTGAACGACAACTTCAAGCATTTCAGTTACAAGGTGGAAAAGAGATGCCAATGGTAACTCTAAAAAATATTTATAACACTTTATCGAAAGTAATTGAGAACGCTGGACTTAAAAATGTGGAAAGTTACTTTGTTAATCCTGATATTGGCAAACAAATGATGCCTCCACCAGCTCCACCACCTCTAACTCCTATTGAAAAAATAGAATTTACTAGAATTGATGCTGAGAATAAGAGAAAAATTGCTGATCTACAATTACAAGCACAAGAATTGGCTCAAAAAACTCAAGAAATGCAATTAGACTTTGAAGCGAAGATAAAAGAAATGGCTTTAAAATATAATACTCAGTTAGATACTGCAAAAATTAAAGCTGATGCAGATTTAGATAAGATGATGGTGGCAGGAGATAACAAAATTCTTGAACAAGCCACAAAATCGACTAATATGTTCAGTCAACAGTTACAAGGACTAAATGGAAACCAAAGACCAGGTGAGGAGATCGGAAGAAATCAGCCGATCCAACCAAGCCAAACAAATACTGGAGAATAAAATTTTTATAGAGGCAATTGATTCTCTAAAAAAACTTTATTCTGAAGCACTACTTGAAAAAACTGGTGCGAAAGAAAGCGATACTAGAGAAAAACTCTGGATTGCTTATAATGTTGTTGGAAAAGTAGAACAACATCTTCAAACTGTAATTGAAACAGGGAAACTTGCAGAGAAACAGTTAGAAGATTTTAGAAAACAACAACGCCAAACAAAATTTTAACCATCAAGGTTGAAATAAGCAAAGAAATTTTTTTTCTTTGATTAAATCAAAGCCAAGTCGAAAGACAGCTTAACCATAGGAGGACTTAAATGTCTGACAGTAACCCATTACTGAACAATGTGTCAGTACAAGGTGCTGCTAAATCTATTGAAGGTTTAATGGACTCTAAAGGAGTTATCAAAAAACCTCAAGCAGAAGCAACACCAGTTGAACCAAAAGAAGAAGTTGAAGCGAAAGTAGAAACTGAAACTGAGGTTGAACAACCAACTGAAACTCAACCGGAACAACCAGTTCAGGAAGTTTTAGAAGAAGAAGCATCCGAAGATGAAAATGCGATTGAAGAACAAGAAACCGATCTACACCAAGTTATTATCAATGGTGAAAAGATTGATGTTGACCTTGAAGAATTAAAAGCAGGTTATCAAAAAGATGCCGACTATAGACGAAAAACTGAGGAGATAGCGATTGAAAAAAGAGAGCTAAAAGCCGAAGAAGATCGTCTGAAAAACCAGTATTCAACAAAGATGGAAGATTTAAATTCTTTAGTCGTTACTTTGAATGCTGAAATTAACAACGATATGAATTCTAAAGAGTTAGATGCTCTTTGGGAGGAAGATCCGACTGAAGCTGCTAGAGTTGATCGTAGAATACAAAAACGAAAACAATCAATTCAACAAGCACAGCAAAAACTGAGAGAGCATCAACAATCTCAGTTCCAGGAATTGTTAAGAGAAGAACAAAAAAAACTTCACATGAAACATCCTGAAATTGCTGATCCTATAAAAGGTGCAACAGTTAAATCGAATATTATGAACTACTTAAGTTCTAAGGGATTCTCAAATGAGGATGTCGCAAGAATTTATGATTCAAGATATTTCGATGTGATTATGGATGGTATGAACTTTAATAAAACTAAATCAGCTAAACCTAATTTAGTTTCTAAAAAAGTTAAACCAACTACTAAGTTTGTTAAGTCAGGCATTAAAAGTACAAAAGAAGAATTAAACTCTAAGTCTAGGTTGAATCAAATTAAAGCGTTGAAAAAGTCAGGAAGTCCAAAAGACGCTACTGATCTTTTACTTCGTTATTTATAAACAATAACCTACTAAGGAGATAAACAATGGCTGTATATCAAACATACCAAACAGTCGGCATAAGAGAAGATTTGGCAGATATTATTTATTCAATATCACCAACTGAAACACCTTTTATGTCTGGCGTTGCTAAAACAAAAGCAACAAACACTTCACACCAATGGCAAACAGACGCATTAGCTGATGTGGCTGCAAATGCTGCGGTTGAAGGTGCTGCGATTTCTTATGGAACTCAAAGTGCGACAACTAAAGAAACTAACTACACTCAAATCTCTACTAAAGCTGTTCAAGTATCAGGAACTAATGATGCTGTAACATCTGCTGGTAGAAACAATGAGTTAGCTTACCAAGTAGCTAAAGCTGCGAAAGAGTTAAAAAGAGATATGGAAACTGCTCTTTTATCTAACAACGCTGCTGTTGCTGGAGATGCTACAACTGCAAGAGAATTAGGTGGAGTCCAAACATGGATCGAAACTAATATTGATGCAGGTGCTGGTGGATCTGGTGCAGGTAATGGTGCTGCTAGAGTAGATGGTACTCAAAGAGCTTTTACTGAAGATCAGTTAAAAGGTGTTTTGAGAAGTTGTTACAATGAAGGCGGAAACCCTAACATGATTATGGTTGGTGCTTTCAATAAACAAAAACTATCAGGCTTTACTGGTGGATCTACAAGATTTGACGCTGCTGAAGATAGAAGATTAATTACTTCTATTGATGTATATGAGTCAGATTTCGGAACTATGCAAGTAGCTCCAAACAGATTCATTAGAGGTGCTAATGCTACTCCTGCTAAAGTAGGTCAAGATGCTCTTATATTAGAGATGGACTACTGGGCAGTTTCTTTCTTAAGAGATTTTGCTTTGCAAACTCCAGCTCAGACTGCTGACGCAGATCAGAGATTTATGGTTGCTGAGTACACTCTTGAGTCAAGAAATGAAAAAGCAAGTGGAATGGTTACAGACTTAACTACTTCATAATAAATAATTTGTGGTGGGGGAGAAATCCCCCATCATATTTAATCAACAATTTTGTTTGGTCTTTGAAGATTTATTTAAAGTCGGAACGAAGCAAATAAAAAGGATAAAAAATGAGAACATTAAACGATTATTTTATAACAGCTGAAATTGAAGATGTATCAACAGCTTCATCAACTTTTGTTGCTGTACCTGATGGCGGAAAAATTATAAAAATTCTTTCTGCTAATCAAGCAACTATTACTGGTACTGCCGCACTTTCTTTTGAAATCGGTGGAACAGCAGTTACTGGCGGTGGAATTTCTATCGTAGCTTCAGGCTCTGCTGGTGCAATAGACACAGCTGAACCAACTGGTGCAAATACTGTAACTGAAGGTGGATCTATCGAAATGATTACTGATGGTGGATCAACTAATACTTCAAAAGCAGTTGTAACTTTTGTTATAAGAAGATAATAAACACATGGGGGATCTTGCCTAGCGGTATTTCCCCCTAATTAATTAGGAGAAAAACTATGAGTTTTAATTATGGATTAAGACCTACTACTCATCAAGGAATAACAAGCACAGGTACAAGTTCACAATCAAGTGCTTTTGGTTCTCAAACTGAATATGTAAGAATAGCAGCTACTGCTGATGTTTATATTTTATTTGGTGCGAACCCAACTGCTGTATCTACTGCTGGTTCTTCAACAATCTTTATACCTGCTGACCAACCTGAAATTTTTAAAGTTTCACCTGGTGAAAAAGTTGCTGTGATTGGTAGTGCTGAAGTTTCAGTTACTGAAATGTCTGGCTAATGGCTAGACAAAAGTTTGTTCATTTTGTTCCAAGACCAAAGCCAAGAAAAAGACCTGGCAAACATAAAAAATCTCAGAACAAAAATGAAAAAAGACAAAAAAAACAAAAAAGATATAAAGGTCAAGGCAGATGAAAAAAGATATAATTTTAGATGGATTGCAAAAAACAACCTACATGAAAGATGACATGGAAGGTAAAATTGCAGTTAAAGAAGAAGTTAATATTGATTCACACCTAAAGCATAACAAAGAATTGCTAAATATGAATGATGGCTATTCTAAATCAAGAGATTTGAAAAGAGTAGCCAGTATTCCAACTATTGCTTTAAGTGTCTGGGCAAATGAGTATAATGGTGATAGTAATTGGTTTGGACTACCACCAGAAGTTCAAAAAAAAATATTAAAGAAAAAATTAAATAGCAGCGAATTTAGATATTTTAGAACTGCTGAAGGAAAATTATAATGGCACTAGCAACATATTCAGATTTAAAAACATCAATTGCTAACTGGTTAAACAGATCCGATTTAACTAATGAGATTTCAGAAGATTTTATTGTACTTACTGAAAAAGATTTTAATTCTAAATTAAGAATTAGAAAAATGAATGAAACAAATAGTTCTTTTACTATTGATTCTGAAACAGTAGCTTTACCAACTGGATTTTTACAAGTAAGAGATTTTTATATTTTACAAGGTGGTACTAAGTATGCACTAAAATATATTACTCCTGCACAAATGGATCAAATAAAAGGTGGCTCAACATCTGGTATGCCAAGCACATTTACAATACTTGGAGATAACTTTAGATTTGCACCAAGTCCATCAGCTTCTTACACAGGAGTTATTAATTACTTTAAAGAATTTGATGCTTTATCAGATTCTAATACATCTAATTATATTTTAACTAATCATCCAGCTATATATTTATATGGATCATTATATCATGCTGCTAATTTTTTAGGTGGTATTGAGCCAAGACAAGTTCAACAATGGCAACAAATGTATTCAACTGCTATGGAAAGACTTGAGAGAAATGATAGAGAAGATCAATATGGAAATGCACCATTACAACAAAGAGGTGATGTAACTGTTGCAGGTTCATTTAATGATAACTTTGTTGCAATAACAAATAACAACCAATAGGATAATAATGCAAATACCCTTTGGAGAATGGCTACCTGACCAACCAGAACATAATAATCCTGGTGCGAATGTTGCTAACAATGTGTATTTTGCAAGACAATCTTATAAACGATTTCCTTCATTAGTTAATTATTCAACAAATAATATTTCTACAGATAGTAGAGGAGCTGGTTCTTTTAGAGATAACTCTAATACTGTATTTAATTTTGTTGCAACCAATACAGACTTATATCAATTAGATGGTGGAACATTTACTTCAAGAAAAGGAAGTTTAACAGGTGGCAATACAGACTTTTGGACATTTACTCAATTTGGAAATTATGTAATTGCAAGTAATGGTGTAGATGCACCTCAATACTATTTAATGGGTACATCAACTAACTTTGCAGATTTATCTTCAATTGCAACATCAGGTACAGTTCCAACTTTTAAAGTATCAGGTGTGATTAGAGATTTTTTAGTAACTGGTAATCACACAAATAATTCTAATAGAATACAATGGTCAGGAATTAATGATATTTCTACTTGGGCAAGTGGTACTAAACAATCAGACTTGCAAGACCTACCAGGATCAGGTGGACAAATAACTCATATAACTTCTGGAGAGATTTCATATATTTTTAGACAAAACCAAATAGTTCGTATGGACTATGTGGGTGGTGCAACAGTATTTAGACTATCAGTTATATCACCAAATAGAGGAGCTGTTTATGGAAGAACAGTTTGTCAAGATAATCGTAGAGTATTCTTTTATGCAGATGATGGTTTTTTTGAAATTAATGGAGATCAAGTTATCTCAATTGGTGCAGAAAAAGTAAATAGATTTTTTGATACAGATTTAAACAAAGCATTTAGTGATAGAATATGTGCTGCTGTTGATCCATTTAATCAATTAGCTTTATGGTTATATCCAAGTGCATCAGATACAGCTAATACAACTGGTATCTGTGATAAAGTTTTAATTTATAATTATGCAACTCAAAAATGGTCAACTGCTGAAGCTAATGCTAGTACAATATTTTCACAATTCGTTGGTGCTTATACTGTAGAATTAATGGATATTATTTCAGAAAACTTAGATAATATTAATATTGCATTAGATACTGACTTTTGGAATGGTGGACAATTATTATTAGGTGCTATTGATAGCGATTATAAAGCTGCTATTTTTTCAGGTACTGCAAATGAAGGTGAAATAGAAACTTCAGAAATAGAGTTGTTTCCTGGACTAAGATCAAATATAACAGGGGTAAGACCAATTGTTGATGCGGAAGCTACAGTAACAATTTCTACAAAAGACAAACTTGCTGATAGTCCAACTATATCAAGTGTATCAAGCATGAATACATCAGGTATTAATCCAGTAAGACAATCTGGTAGATATGTTAAAATTAATGTAAAAATACCTAGTGGTGGGGTTTGGAAAGATGCTCAAGGAATTGATTTAGTTGCCTCAAGAGGAGGGTTGCGATGACAGATAAAAGTGATATAGATAATGTTAGATACAGTTTTGAAACTCAAGAGTTCTTCCAAAGACAAATTGAAGAAGCTATTAACACATTAGTAAATGAAAAGAACCAAGAGAACAATAAAGCATACGCTTGGTTTATAGGAGATTAATATGGCAGGAATAAAAGATTATTCAACAACACAAGCAAACAATACATCACTTAATGGTATTTCTACTGCCGAAGGGATGCTACCTTCTAATCTAAACAATGCAATTAGAGCATTGATGAAAAATACTAGAGACTGGTATAATGATTCACAATGGGTAGAATATGGTGATGGTTCAGGTGCTTACACAGCAGCTTATGCAAGTGCAACATCTTTCACTATAGCTGGTGTTGATGTAACATCTTTTTATCATGCAGACAGAAGAATTAAAGTTATAGCTCCAACTCCAGGAACTATTTATGGAACAATTAGTTCATCATCTTTTTCTACAAACACAACAGTCAATGTAACATGGGATAGTGGAAATTTATCTAATGAAGCTATTACCAATGTATTTGTAGCAGCTCTTTCAAAAACTAATACTTCTATTCCAGGAGGTGTTATTGGTACAACTCAATTAGCAGATGGATCAGTTACTACCGCAAAGATTGCAGCAGATGCAGTTAATGGAGATAAGATTGCAGATGACAGTATAGATTCTGAACATTATGTAGATGGCAGTATTGATACTCAACATATTGCAGACTCACAAATTACAAATGCCAAGATGGCAGCCAACTCAGTTGATTCAGATCAATATGTAGATGGATCTATAGATACAGCACACATAGCTGATTCTCAAATTACTAATGCTAAAATGGCTGCTAATTCTGTGGACTCAGATCAGTATGTTGATGGCAGTATAGACACAGCTCACATTGGAGATAGCCAAGTAACAACTGCTAAGATTGCAGATTCAAATATTACTTCAGCAAAAATTTTAGATGGTACTATTATTAATGCAGATATTAATGCTAGTGCAGCTATTGAAGCTACTAAAATTTATAATGGTACAGTTGCAAATGTAGAATTTGGTTATCTAAATGGTGTAACATCAGCAATACAAACTCAATTAGATGCTAAACTTGTTAAAGCAAATAACTTATCAGATTTAACTTCAGCTAGTACAGCTAGAACTAATTTAGGTTTAGGAACGATTGCAACTCAAGATGCAAATAATGTTTCTGTTAGTGGTGGTTCAATTACTGGTCTTGGTGATCCTTCTGTTTCATCTGAAGCTGCTACTAAAAATTATGTAGATCAAGCTGTTGCAGGATTAAGAACTAGAGTTATTGCAGAGGCAGCTACTACTGCAAATATAGATTTAACAGCAGACTTACAAAATGGTGATACTTTAGATGGTGTAACATTAGTTACTGGAGATAGAGTTTTAGTAAAAGATCAAACAGATGCTACAGAAAATGGATTATATCTTGTAGTTGCAAGTGGTACAGCTAGTAGAGATCCACAATTTGACACAATAGCTGAACTATCTGGTCAAATGATTGTAGTCAATCAAGGTACAGCAAATGATAATAAAATATTTTTATGTACTACTGATTCTGATGCAACTATAGGTGTAAGCAATATTACTTATACACAAGTTACTCCAAGTAATGTTGGAACAGTAACTTCAGTAGGAGTAGCAGATTCAGGTTCATCAGAATTTACAGTAACTGGCTCACCAATCACATCTTCAGGTACAATTAATTTAGCAGTTAATTCTATTGCTAATACTAAGATTACTGGATTAGGAACTGCATCTACACAAGATGTTGGAACTTCAGCAAATAATGTGGTACAATTAAATGGTTCAGCTCAATTACCTGCTGTAGATGGTAGTAATCTAACAAATTTACCTGATAATAGTATTCCATTTGCTATTGCATTAGGATAATAAGGAGAAATAAATATGGCAAATAATTTTAATTCAACAACAGCTAGTTTAACAGATGCTACTTTAACAACTGTTAAAACTACTACATCTAACAAACAAGTTATGATTGGTTGTTTAGTATCTAATACTGGAACAACTTCTATCCTTGTTGATATAGTTCTTAATGATGGATCAAATGATAGATACATTGTTAAACAAGCTCCAGTACCTATTGGAAGTTCTTTAGAAGCTATATCTGGAAAAGTAATTATTCCTAATGGTGGTGCTGTTAAAGTAAAATCTGACAATGCTTCTGGTATTGCAGATGTAATTATTTCAACTTTAGAAGATGTTGCGTAAATGTATTTAGGAAACCAACCAGCATTAAGTTACACAAGTTTTGCTAAGCAAGACTTCACTACAAGTGCGACTACATCTTACACACTTGATAATCCTGTAGCTAACGAAAATGAAATTGCATTATTTATAAATTTTGTAAGACAAGAACCTACAACTGCTTATACTGCATCTGGTACAAGTTTAACTTTAACAAGTGCTACATCTGCATCAGATGATATGTACTGTGTGTTTTTAGGTAAAGCTGTTCAAACAGTAAATCCTCCAAATGGTTCTGTTGGTACATCACAGTTAGGTTCTACTTTAGATTTTTCTAGTAAGACAATTACACTTGCTGATAACATGAAAAACACTCCAGCTTTTTATGGAGAAAAAGCATCAAATTCAACTATTTCAAGAGGAGTAATTACTAAAATAACAGGTCTTACAACAAACGAAATAGATAGTAATTCTGCTTTTGATGGAACTACTTTTACAGTGCCTTCAGGAGAGGATGGAAAATATTTTGTAGCTGCACAAGTAAGTTATTCTTATGCTGATATAGGAAATGATGGTGAGAGATCACAAATTTATCTTTATAAAAATGGAAGTTCTGTAAAAAACCATCAACTATATTTTAGTTCAACAGGCGATCAATCACTTGTTAGTATATATATATCTGGTTTTTTAACTTTGGTTGCAACTGATACTGTAGAATTATACGCAAAAGCAATCGATGCAAATAATAGTGGATCAGCAACAATCGCTGGAGACAATACATCAATAGGTGGATACAAATTAATCGGAGTTTAAATTATGGCAATAACAAAAATACAATCTGAAAGTCTTAACTTAGCTTCACTTTCTTACGAAAGTAAAGAAAAGATTCTAAGTTTAACGAAGGAGATTAACTAATGGCTATTACTAAGATACAATCGGAATCGTTGAACTTAGCAGACACTTACGATTTCACAGGAACTGTAACTGGTGCTGGAGAATCTAATAAACCAATGTTTAGAGTAAGTGGTGGTGCTACATCTGTTTCTGATAGAACAAATACAAAATTAGCAGTTAGTTCAGAAGTTTTTGATACAGATAGTTGTTTTGATTTAGGTGTAAACAATAGATTTACTCCTAATAAAGCTGGTAAATATTTCCTTAATGGAAGAATAGATGCTGGTAGTACTAATAACACAGATTTTTTTGTAATTCTTTTTTATAAAAATGGTTCAAATATTGGTGGTTCAGCATCAATTAATAGAGATTATAATACAGCAGTTGCTTCTCAAATAGTTGAAGCAAATGGAAGTACTGATTATTTTGAAATTTATTGCGAACAACAAACTGGTGGTACAATATCTATTTCTTTATCAGAATTTAGTGGTTTTTATATAGGTAATTAAAATTAAGGAGGTAAAACTATGGCACAACTAAGTACAAAAATAAAAGAATACTGCAAAGCTAATGGAGTTAGTAATGTAGAATTTTTTAATGATGTTAAGTTGCAAGACGACAGTAATGGTCAAGGTGCTTATATAGCTGAATGGAATTTAGATATTGCACAACCAACTGACGCACAACTAGCATCATATGAAACAGTTGCAAATACTGCTGAAGCTAATGCTCAAGTAGATGCAACAAGAAGAAGCCAATATGGTTCTTGGGGAGATCAGTTAGATGAAATCTACCATGACATTGAAGCTTGGAAAACAAGAATACAAACAATCAAGGATAATAATCCAAAAGGATAATTAATGGCGTATATAGGTAGAGATACAGATAAAATAAGTAATGTAGAGGTACTGGATAACATTACCTTTGATGGTAGTTCATCATACACATTACAAAAAGGTGGAAGTAATTTTACACCTAGTAGTGCGAATACATTATTAGTTAGTATTGATGGTGTAGTTCAAGCTGGAAACTTTACTGTATCTGGTTCAACAATAGATTTTGGAACAGCAGTTGCTGGAACATCTACTTGCGATTTTATTTTACATTATGGAATTGGATTAATTACATCAGTTAGTGATGGCACAGTTACCTCTGCTAAGATTGGTGCTAACGCAGTTACTGGAGCAAAATTAAATAATGATGTTATTTCTGCTCAAACAGCATTAACAAGTGAACCAGCAGATACTGATGAGTTTTTAGTATCAGATGCTGGTACATTAAAAAGAATTGATTACTCATTAATTAAAGGTGGTGGAATTACAGAAATAGATACTTGGAGAGTAACTGCTGATTTTTCTGGAGGAGGATATGTTACAGCTAATTGGGAAAGAGATGATACTTATGGTAATGTATTAATTGGAACAGGAATGTCTGAAAGTTCTGGAGTATTTACTTTTCCATCAACAGGAGTTTATCAAATAAATTTTGGATCAAGATTTACAAGAGATACAGCTACTCCTTTTACAGTTGGAGAAATTCAAGTAACTACAGATAATTCATCTTATAATACAGCAGCTAATTCAATAGGTAATGTTCCTGTAGCTAATTATTATGATGGTTTTTATATTCCATATATTTTTGATGTAACAAGTACATCAACTCATAAAGTTAAATTTTATATGGAAACTAATGGTTTAGCAGTTAGTTTTGGTGGTAATACTGATAGAAACTTTACTTATGCAAATTTTATTAGATTAGGAGACACATAGAATGAACGATCAAGATTGGTTAAATTTAGCATTAGCTAAAATGCACTCTGGACAATGGTTTGGTTGGAAAAAAGATTATACTGGAGATGAAAGAATGTCTTATGAAAATATCATAGTACATGACAGTTCAATTACAAAACCAACTGAAGCAGAAGTAAATGCAAAGATACAAGAATTAAAAGATGCTGAAGCAGATAAAGAAACTAAAAAAGCAACTGGCAAACAAAAACTTTTAGACTTAGGATTAACCGAAGAAGAAGTGAAGGCACTTATTGGTATTTAATTGATATGAAAAATAATATATACATACCAACAAGTGAAGCTAACGCAGCATTAATAGGAGTATAATATGGCAATAATTACATTAGGAGCAAATGCGATAACTGCTTTACCAGCTGGTGTAGGTGGTAAGGTTTTGCAAGTTGTTCAAACTGTTAAAACAGACACATTTACTTCTACTTCGACTTCTTATGCAGATATTACAGGAATGTCAGTCGCTATAACTCCAGCTTCAACAAGTTCAAAAATTTTTATAATGGTTAATTTAAGCACAGGAAATTCATCAGATAGAACAAGTGGTTATCAGCTTCTAAGAGGTTCAACTCCAATAGGCATAGGAGATAGTGATAGTTCAAATAGAGTTGAAGCAACAGCTGGAACATCATCAGAAAGTACTACAGCAGGTCAAAAAACAGTTGCTTTTACATTTTTAGATTCTCCATCTACTACAAGTGCAACTACATATAAAGTTCAAGTTATATGTCAAGGTTCAACACAAACAACTGCAATTAACCGTTCACAAAATGATAGTGATAATTCTTATAACTATAGAACTATATCAACAATAACAGCATACGAAATTCAAGGATAAAATTATGATTGATAAAGCAATATTAAAAATAAATCCAAATGCAAACTTTACAATTAATGCAGATGACATTAATCAAATAACTTGGTTAAAT
>Ga0208149_1000408_pt1 | contig 16663 bp, 14 predicted proteins | sample DEB08_DNA_15_FD_184533 | JGI IMG/M metagenome (GOLD analysis project Ga0208149, IMG submission 184533) | Aqueous microbial communities from the Delaware River and Bay under freshwater to marine salinity gradient to study organic matter... | ecosystem: Environmental > Aquatic > Marine > Coastal ... | reverse complement strand
CTACCTTTACAATGGCTGAATCACAGGCTAATTTACGCCAACGTGTAGGATACTTTGGTGCTAATGATGGTGTGTACTTTGAACAGAATGAAACAGATTTACGTTTTGTAATTCGTACATCAACAAGCGGCAGTGCAAGTGACGCACGGTTTGTAACACAGGCTAACTGGAATGTAGATAAACTGGATGGCACTGGCCCTAGTGGATACACACTGGATGAAACAAAGACACAGATTCTTTTGATTGACTATGAGTGGCTTGGTGTAGGTACAGTACGTGTAGGCTTTGTAATTGATGGGCAGAACGTAATCTGCCACAAGTTTCACAACGCTAATAACTTGACTTCAGTCTATATGAAGACAGCTATTCTGCCGATACGTTACGAGATTACCGCAACAGATACTATTAGTTCTTCCGCTACAATGAAACAAATTTGTAGCACAGTCATAAGCGAAGGTGGCTATCAACAAGATGTAAACGAATTGGCTGCACAACGAACTACTACGCTTTCAAGTATTGGTCTAACAACTTTACCTTTAGTATCCGTCCGTTTGAATAGCGGTTCTCTTGATGCTGTTGTACTGCCACAAATTGTTAAAGTCTTGCCTACTACTGGACAAGATTACATTATAACACTTGTTCGTAATGCCACACTAACAAGTCCATCTTGGGATACCAGCACATTTACCAATGTGGATTATGATGTAAGTGCTACCGCAATGACAGGTGGTGAAGTTGTACAACTAGACTATATTACGAATACTGTACAGGCTGGTAGTGGCGTTAACGCACCAACAGGTTACAAGTTTAGTTTGCAGCTTGGTAGAACAATAGGTGGCACAAGCGACATTATGACGGTTGGTATTCGTACTGCCGTAACAGGTACACCTTCAGGTTCAGCTATTGGCTCACTTATCTTTTATGATTTGACCAACGGAGTGTAGGGATGGAAGTTCGCAAAAAACGCACCCTTGCTGCACAGCTAACCACATCGAACCAAGACATCTACACTGTCCCTGCCCGATTTAACGCCGACATTAACAGCATTTATGTAAACAACGAGTCTGGTAGCGCAGTTACATTTAGTCTTGATTGGTACGACGCTGCAACCACAACATATTACACGTTGGCCGAAGCGGTAGAACTTCCCGCCAACTCGTTGTTACAGATTACTGACTATCCCCTGTTCTTGGTGAAGAACGACAAGATTCGCGGACTGGCTAGTGCAAACAGTTCGGTGAATATTTCAATATCTCTGGAAGAGTATTACGAAACTGCACTTTAACCTCGCCTAAAAGGAGAAAACCTAATGGCAATCACAACTGCGATGTGTACGTCGTTCAAGTCTGAACTTTTGGGCGGTACACATGACCTCGACACTGACGTACTAAAGTTGGCGTTAATTAAGGCCACACCCACTGGAACGTACGATGCAACAACCACAAACTACTCAGATGTTACAGGAAATTCTGACGAAGCATCTGGAACAAACTATACTACTGGTGGTCAAAATCTTGATGGCGCGACTATTGCAACCAGCGGCACAACCGCTTACCTTGATTTTACAGATGAAGTGTTTGCTGACGTAACTGTTTCTGCTGACGGCTGTATTATCTACAACTCGTCAAAAGCAAACCGTGCAGTCGCCGTCATCGACTTCGGTGGCACTGTTGCCGCCACTGCTGGTGACTTGACAATCGAATTTCCTGCTGCTGACGCCTCTAACGCTATCATTCGTATTGCGTAAGGAGTAAGGCATGGCCTTCTACGACTCCGCTGATGCAATATATGGAATTGGTGTTTACGGTTCTCCGCGATACGGAATCGTAACACCCAATGTTGCATTAGCAGGAGTCAGCGCGACTACAACTGTTGCGTCTGTTGCGGTTACGGGCTTTGAGATTGACATCTCAGAAGTTTTGGATAGTGTATCCGCTGCTACGTCACTTGGCACACTTCAGGTAAACATTGCAGAAGATGTGTCAGGTGTATCCGCAACAGTTTCGATTGGTACGATTGAGGCCAAAACATCTGAAGCAATTGATAGCGTATCTGCTACAGCTTCACTTGGTTCAATCCAAGTAAACATAGACGAAAAAGTCTCCGGTGTATCTGCCACATTTGCAGTTAACGACAACTGGAGCATCCGTTCGATTAAGCGGGTTCCGATTACAGGCGTATCTGCTACGGGGCAAGTAAACGGAACATTAAACTTCGTAGTCACATTTGACCCCCTCACAGGTGTCAGTGCTACAGCCTCACTTGGCACAATTGAACCAAAAACTAGCGAGGCAATTGATAGTGTTTCTGCGACAGTATCCATCGGAACAGTTACTGCGACAGGCGTAGTTACAGTATTTACCGCATCCGCGTACGACAGACGAAACACAGTCCACGTCATCCCATCCGCGCTTATCTTCCGTTCAGTAGACAGCGGGGCTGCAGCAGACGCATATGACAGGACACGTATGGTTAGTGTTCTTCCGAAACAAACAAGTAATCACAGAAGGGCAGCGTAACGATGTCTCTTAAATGGCCAGATAAAGACCCTGACGACCAGCTAGACTACTCTATCAACTGGGGTCCGGCTCTTGACGGTGACACCATTTCGTCGCTTGTCTGGAAAATCTACGATGAAAATGGGACGTTGCAAACTTGGTCTGACAGCCAAATTGTAAACGGCCTTCAACTGGTAAGCCGTACCAACACAACCACCGTTGCCACAATCTATTTGGGCAGCGGCACTGCTTTTACAACGTACAAGATTGTTTGTCGGATGACAGCAAGTGATGCAACCATCCGCGAACAAGAGGTTCGAATCCGTGTTGTGGAGAAAAATTAATGGCGTATAACTACCTTTCCCTTTCGAACGAAGTGTGTCGCCGCCTCAACGAAACAGAATTGACATCAAGCAACTTTGCCAGTGCTTCAGGCTTTTACGCACAAATCAAAGACAGCATCAATTCTGCAATTCGCGACATCAATCAAAAACATTTTAACTGGCCGTTTAACCACAACACAGACGACATTGTTTTGACTGCGGGCGAGTTACGTTATCCTCTTCCAGAGAATGCAAAGTACACTGATTTCGACACGGTTCGTTTGGCTCGTGACACTGCTGTTGGCATCGGGTCAGCCAAACACCTTACCCAGATGTCATACGACGAATACGTGGACCGCTACATCGACCAAGAGTACGAAACGGACACAACAAAAGGTTCGGCCCCTGAACACATCGTTCGTTCTCAAGACGGGGACATCATTGTGGTTCCGATGCCGGACAAAGCTTACACAATTGAGTACGAGTTCTTTATGTTTCCTGCAGATTTGGAAACGTACGACGACGTTCCAACGATTCCGTTTCGGTTCAAACACGTCGTTGTTGACGGGGCTATGTACCACGCTTACATGTTCAGAGACAACCTAGAGTCCGCCAGCCTTTCCCTACGCAAGTTCGAAGAGGGAATGAAGCACATGCGGACTCTTCTTGTAAACGAAAACGTATACGCACGGGCGGTTTAAATGCCGGATAGATGGCAAACATATTCGTTTGAGTTCAAAGGCGGACTCATCACGAACCTGTCTCCTTACCAGCAGGGTATTCAGGCTCCGGGGTCTGCCCGCATTCTTCGCAACTTTGAGCCGTCGGTGTTTGGTGGCTATCGCCGTGTTGAAGGATACGATAAATTTGACAGTAACGCCCTTACCAACTCAGGAAACGTACGGGGCATTTTAAGGTACAACGCGGAAGTCTATGCTGCACGGGGTGATGATTTATTTAAGTCTAGCGGGTCCGGATGGACGCAAATCACGGACAACGCGACGTACAGCAGCGGGGGTGTCACGCTTGGCGGCTCCACAAAAATCCGGTTCCTCAAGTACAACTTTGATGGAACGGACAAATTTATGGTCGTTGATGCGACGGGCAAACCGTTCAGATTCGACGGAACCACCTTCGAACAGCTAACATCTTTGCCGTCAGACACCTCTGGTGCAAGCCACATAGTTAATTTCAAGAACCACATCTTTCTTGGAAACGGTAAAAACCTTGTTTTTTCGGCCCCGTACGAAGATGATGACTTTACAAGTGCAAGTGGTGGTGGTATAATAAACATAGCCGATACCATTACCGGCCTTATTGTTTTCCGTGACCAGTTGATTGTTTTTAGCGAAAACACAATTAACAGGCTTGTTGGCAACAGCATTGGCGACTTTCAGTTGCAACCAGTGTCACGGGACTTGGGATGTGTGGCTGAAGATACCATCCAAGAGATTGGTGGTGACATTATGTTTTTGGGGCCGGATGGTTTGCGGCTCTTTTCGGCAACAGACCGCGTAGGTGACTTTAGCCTTGCTGTTGTTTCGAAACCAATTCAAACCGAAATGCTGGACCTTATCTCCAGTAGCACAACATTTAACAGCACGGTAATTCGTGAAAAAAGCCAATATCGAATCTTTGGATTCAACAGCGGGTATTCGAACAGTGCGGCAAAGGGGATTGCTGGAACCCAACTCCAAGAGGGTATTTCGTGGAACGACCTTCGGGGATTTAACGCTTACGTCACCTTCAGTGAGTACGACGGGTTCGCAGAACGCATCTATTTTGCTGCTTCGGACGGATACGTTTACCAGATGGAGCAGGGTAACACTCAAGATGGGACGGACATCGTTGCAACTTTTGCTACTCCGTTTGTTCCGCTGGGCGACCCCGAAGTAAGAAAAACGATATACAAGGGCACTACCTATTTGGACGTTAACGGCGACTTTGACTTGGAATTTTCACTCAAGTTCGACTTTGACCAGCCGGACTCTCCACAGCCGGACTCGATTCTTAGCACAGATGCAGGAGCATCAATCACGTACGGTTCCGGTATTTACGGAACTTCCCTTTTCGGGGTTAAACAAAAGGCAATCTTTGAAGTGCCAACAATAGGTTCAGGATTTACAGTGTCGATACTTTACGAAACAACAGGAGCAAATACAGACGCTGTATTTACCGTCGATGCTGCAACCTTACAGTTTGCAACATACGGGAGGAGATAAAAGATGGGTACAGGTTACACCCGCAACGATACGCCAAACAACATAGCTGATGGAAACGTCATCAACGCCTCCGACCTTGACGGCGAGTTTGATGCAATTCAGGCAGCGTTCAACGCAACAACAGGTCACTCGCACGATGGTACGACAGGTGAAGGTCCGCAAATTGACACGGCGGGCCTTGCAGATGATGCTGTAACTGGCGCAAAAATTGATTCGACAACGACAATTACTGCTGCGGGATTTAGTGGACCCCTGACAGGTACAGCATCTAACGCAGCCTTGCTTGACAGCCTTGACAGCACACAGTTCCTTCGTAGCGATGCGGCAGATACCAAGACATCAGGTGACTTGTCATTCAGTGATAATGTCAAGGCCGTGTTTGGTGCTGGGTCTGACCTGCAGATAGGGCATGACGGCTCTGTTTCTTTCATTACCGACTCAGGAACGGGTGACTTATACATTCAAGGAAGTTCTGCAATCAGGCTAACCAACCCAGCGGGCAATGAATCTTTTGCAGTGTTTAACGACAACGGTGCTGCCTCATTGTATTACGACAATGGTGTTTCTTTAACCACCACCGCCACAGGCATTGACGTAACAGGCACAGCAGTCACAGACGGCCTCACAGTAGCTGGCAATGTCAGCGTAGACGGCGGCACGATTAAGCTGGATGGTAATTATCCTGTTGGCACAGGCAATGTGGCGTTGGGTGATGGTGCGCTGGACGATGGTAGCTTGAGTGGCAACTATAATACGGCAGTCGGTAATGTTGCTATGACTGCAAACACAACTGGCGCACAAAATGTCGCCGTAGGTTATGACGCGCTGGAGGCGAATACTAGTGGCACATATAACACGGCTGTCGGTTATCAATCGTTAAATGCAAACACCACGGCAAACAGGAACACAGGCATTGGCAGAACTGCTTTGTTCTCTAATACCACAGGCGAATACAATACTGCTCTGGGTATGAACGCATTGCTCTCCAACACCACCGCATCCAACAACACTGCCGTTGGGTATCAAGCGGCTTATAGTGGAACCACAGGCAGAAATAACGCCGCATTTGGCTATCAGTCTTTGTATTCCAACCAAACTGCCGACTACAATTCTGCATTTGGATGGGGTGCATTATACAGCAGTACTGCGGGTAGCAATTCAGCTTTTGGCTATTACTCATTATATGGGAATACTACTGGAACTGGAAACGTAGCTTTTGGCGGTAATCTTAATGGTGGCACATTAAGAGGAAACACTACTGGTAATTATAATACCGCAATAGGATTTGATTCTTTACGCTTCAACACCACCGCATCATTCAACACAGCCGTTGGTTATCAAGCGGCGTATAGCAACACCACTGGAACGCAAAACACAAGTTTAGGTGAAGGTGCATTATACACAAATTCCACAGGCTCTAACAATGTAGCATTAGGCTATCGGAGTTTGCGGGTTGCAACAAGTGATGAAAACACCGCTGTTGGCACACAATCTTTGAACAACACCTCAACTGGTGGGTCTAACACTTCGGTTGGCTATAGGTCGCTATACCAGAACACCACCGCATCCAACAACACCGCTGTTGGTTATCAGTCGTTGTATGCAAACACCACAGGTACACTAAACACTGGGGTTGGTTTTAATTCATTAGCTGCAAACACCACTGGAAGAAACACCGCATACGGAGCTTACTCACTTACAAGCAACACCACAGGGTCAAGAAATACTGGACTTGGTGATAATGCACTTCAAGCTAACACCTCTGGTGGCGACAATGTTGCAGTTGGTTATTTGGCATTGGGGCAAAACACCACCGCAAGCAACAACACTGCGGTTGGTTATGAGGCAGGGGCTAGCAATACGACTGGGACTAATAACGCTGCTTTCGGTTACAAAGCACTTCGTAGCAACACAACCGGATACTACAATACAGCATTAGGTGGGCCAGATGCCTCTAACGCACAAGGCCCGTTATTTAGCAACACCACAGGTAATTATAACACTGCTGTAGGTAACGGTGCGCTTCGTAGCAATACAACTGCAAGCGATAATGTGGCTGTTGGTTTTTTAAGCCTGTTGGCAAACACTACCGGAGCAAACAATGTTGCAGTAGGAAGAAACGCACTTGTAAGCAACACCACCGCATCCAACAACACAGCGATGGGTTATCAGGCCTTAAATGCAAACACCACTGGTGCATCTAATACTGCTGTGGGTGTAAATGCATTATATTCAGTGACAACTGGTGCGTTCAATGTTGCAGTTGGTCATAACGCTGGACAAGCAATGACCACAAATGGTGACAGCGTATTTGTTGGGTATGCGGCTGGTAATTCAGCAACAGGCAATAGAAGCACATTTGTTGGTTATCAATCTGGCTACAATACTACAGGTAATAACAATGTAGCTTTTGGCTATCAGGCTTTGACTGCAAATACCACAGGGTCTAACAACACCGCTGTTGGCTACGGTTCTGGGCAGAGTTTAACGACTGGTGGTGGCAATACTTTCTTGGGCGTTAGTGCTGGCGGTGCAATCACAACAGGTTCAAAGAATGTTGTCATAGGACAGTACAACGGCAACCAAAACGGCCTAGACATCCGCACATCCAGCAACTACATCGTGCTGTCGGATGGCGATGGTAATCCTCGTGCTTATCACACAGGTTCGTATTGGCAGTTGCAAGATTCTGTGGTTGCGGAAACAGAAACTGCAAGCAAAACAGGTTCGCAAACAGCAGACTTTAATGCTTATCAAAACTTTGTGTGGACACTTACAGGTAACATCACGCTTGCTAATCCGTCTACAGAAAAGACAGGTCAGTCCGGTTTCTTCATCTTTATCCACAGCGGTGCGGCACGAACCGTGTCACTTGGCACTGATTATGAAACTGCAGGTGGGGCTGGCCTCACCTTGTCAGGTACAGCAGGTGCAGTAGACCTTGTGCCGTATGTCGTGCAGTCAAGCGGTAACATCTTGCTTGGCACACCACAGTTGGCATTTGCGTAGGGAGTAACCATGTCTGGTCCTTTTGGTTCAAGTCAATGGATGTACGCATCAGGCGGGTTTTACGGCACTGAGATTGATAACTCGTTGCGGTTCAATGACGATGACAGCGCGTATCTTCAAAGAACTGCTGGCACCCCCACAAATAATAAAATATGGACACTTTCTTGTTGGGTTAAGCTAGGCAATCTAGGATTTAGCAGAACAATATTTAGTGGCGTAAGCAGTACGTCTGCATATGACCAGTTAACATTTAATTCTAGCAATCAGTTTTTTATGCAGTTTGCAAATTCTGGTGTTTATGGTCAGTGGACAAGCACTCAAGTGTTTCGTGATGTTGGTTCGTGGGGTCATTTGGTTGTAAAGGCAGATACAACAGCAGGTTCAAACGGTGTTACTGTTTACTGGAACAATGAAGTTGTATCAGGAAGCTGGGCCGCCGCTAGTCTTGCTTCAAATGCTTCATTTGCTTCTATAAATGCTTCAGGAGATGCTCAACGATTTTCTCTTTTAGATACAGGAGTTTCTGCTCAATATTTTGATGGGTATGTAGCAGATGCTTATTTTATTGACGGCTCTGCCCTAGACCCAACGTCTTTTGGCGAAACCAAGTCAGGCATCTGGATTCCAAAAGAATACAGTGGTTCATATGGCACTAATGGTTTTCACCTAGAGTTTGCTGGCAACGCCAACGATACAAGCGGCAATGGCAACAACTTTACTGCTAACAACATCAGCAGTTATGACTATGTGCCTGATACGCCGACTAACAATTTTAGCACACTATCGCCCCTGACTGCTGGTAGTGTCGGCACATTAACGCAAGGAAACTTGGAGCCGGGGAATGGCTCTGGTGCAGACGCACACGGCATAGCCGGTACCTTTGGTATGCCAGCCGGAACAGGCAAATGGTACTGGGAAGTCTTTATAGACAACCCGAATGTTGGCGATAACTACCCATATGTGGGGGCGTGTGCTGGTCAGCGGTTGAATAGCAACAGCACATACGGCACACGAGGCACCGACTTAAAACTAAACTGTGGAACTGGCGGCGTTGACACAAGCACAACGTATGTTGGTTCAATCACAACTGTGACCACTGGTTTATCACGCATTGAAGACAACAACATTCTTGGTGTTGCTGTTGATATGGAAAACAGGAAAATGTGGTTTTCTGAAAACGGCGTCTTTCCTAATTCTGGCAATCCAGCTACAGGCACAAATCCTACATTTACTTGGACAAACGACATTGACCTGTTCCCACATTGGTTTTCGTACAACACTTACGGTTCAGGTTCTGTTTGGAACTTTGGGCAAGACAGTAGCTTTGTAGGTAACAAGACAGCGCAAGGTAACACAGACGCAAACGGCGTAGGTGATTTCTACTACACCCCGCCATCTGGCTTCCTTGCTATGTGTTCAGCCAACCTGCCAGACCCAGCGATTGACCCTGCGGCTGATGACACGCCAGCGGATTACTTCAATACGGTGCTTTATACTGGTGCAAATCCAAATGCCGCACAGTCTGTAACTGGCGTTGGGTTCCAGCCTGATTTTGTTTGGATTAAATCTAGGGTTACTGATTACGGTCACGCTTTACACGATGTTATTCGTGGTGCAAATGGAAGATTGCAATCTAACACACTTGGTGCTGAATCAATAAGTTCAACCTATCTTACTTCGTTTGACAGTGACGGCTTTAGCTTGGGTGTAGACTACGGACAAAACGCACCAAGTGAACCCTATGTCGCTTGGAACTGGAAGGCTGGCGGCACAGGCGTAAGCAACACCGATGGCAGTATCACATCAACTGTGTCGGCTAACCAAGATTCAGGGTTTAGCGTTGTAACTTATACTGGTAATGCAACTGCTGGTGCTACTGTTGGACATGGCTTGGGTAAGAAGCCCACGATGATTATTGTCAAAAACAGAGATGATGGCGCACAAGATTGGCCTGTTCAGCACGGCTCCATCGGTGCGACTGGACAAATGGTTTTGAGCAGTACCGCCGCAAATAACGCAAATATTGTTTATTGGAATAACACGGAGCCTACAAGTTCAGTGTTTAGTCTTGGCACTGCCAACAATACAAACCAGTCAGGCGACAGTCACGTTGCATATTGTTTCACTGACATTGACGGATTCAGCAAGGCGGGGTCGTATGTCGGCAACGGTTCTAGCGATGGAACATTTATTTACACAGGTTTCCGCCCTGCTTGGGTTGTGGTTAAGCGATATGACAGTTCAAACAACTGGAATAGTCACGACAATAAACGTGGTCCATATAATGTCAACGACTGGCGGCTTTATTTGAACCTGTCTAGCGCAGAGGACAGCGGCGGGTCGTATGGTGTGGACTTTTTATCCAATGGTTTCAAAGTTCGCACAAGTGAGGCTGGTTGGAACGCATCTGGCGGCACTTACATCTACCTCGCCTTTGCCGAACAACCATTTAAATATGCCAACGCACGATAAGGAGTGAATGATGGCTTGGAAATATAATGACACATACATCCGTGCTGGACGCAGTTGGACAAACAGCGATGGCATTACGCATCCACGCAACTGGATGATTTGGTCAGATGAAGACAAAGCCGCTGCTGGTCTTGTGTGGGAAGACGAACCTGCACCGTTTGACAATCGCTTCTGGTGGGATGCCAACACGCCAAAGGAACTTGGTGATACACTGTGGGTAGACGATAACAACGACCCAATCATTGACCCAACGACAGGTGAGCAAGGTCTAACGCTTGGCCTCAAGTCCCAGTGGAAAGCTACCGTCAAGGAACAGGCAGGTGGCTTGCTTCAGCCTACCGACTGGATGGTTATCAAAGCCAACGAGGTTGCGGGATACACCGTACCTGCGGACGTAACGACTTACCGTGCGGCTGTGCGTACATCAAGCAACACGATTGAAGCAAGCATTGACGGTGCGGCAGACCACACTGCTTTCGTGGCACTGTTTGATGCACCTGTTGATGCAAATGGAGTACCAACTGGCAATGCACCTATTGCCGATTGGCCTGATGAACTTTAATTAGGAGTAAAGAAAATGGACGAAATTACAGCAGAACAGATTGCACAGCATTACACAGCGATGGGTCACAGCGTTGACCTTATCAATGCTATTATTGCTGGTGACGCAATGGCAGATGACGATGCGGCTGACAAACAAGATTGTGTTGACCGCAATGTAGAGCATCTGGAAATCATGGTGGCAAAAGACTTCTGGACATCAGAAGACATGACTGCTGCCAATGCTGCGATTACCGCTGGTAAAGCATATACTGCATAGGTGGTAAGCGATGGAAATGACTAGCCTCATTGATATGTTACTTGGCCTTGTTGTGGCAGGGGTAGCTTGGTTCTTGGCTGAACAAAACAAAGAACAAAAGCGAATAAACATCCTTGTGAACAAGACACGTGAAGAGTACGCAACCAAGTTCGAATTGCGTGATGATATGAGGCAGGTCATGGATGCGTTGCATCGGGTTGAAGATAAGCTAGACAAAGTATTGAGTAGGGATTAAGGTATGGCGGAACAAGATACAACACTTGCTGGAAAAACTGGTGAGGAACTAGAGTCCGCACTTGTTCAAAAACAAGCTGAACAAGCTGAAATGCCAGCATTGCCAGCAGAGCAACAAATAACTCCGACTGCTTTGGAAGCAAAAGCTGACGAGTTTGTTTCTCCTGACGTGGCAAAGATGCCAGAAGTTGCTCCGGCTGTTTCTGCTCCTGAGATAGACACGGCTGCACTAGAACAGGCGGCTCCGATTCCTACAGAAGCCCCCAAAGTTGAAGCTGCTAAAGTCGGAGAGGTGACTCCGGCCAAAGCTGCAGCGGGAAAAATATCAGACGAATCTGTGATGGCGGCGGCTCAAGGGGAGTTGTCTCCGGAAAGTTTGGCCGAAGCTGCGACAGCGGAACTTGATCCTCGTGCCACCACTCGTTACCAGCTTGCTGAGTTATTTAAAAGCGTAGAAGAAGGCCAGCCATTACCTGCTTGGGCATCTCCTGCAGTACGAAATGCTACAGCTATAATGCAGCAACGAGGTCTTGGTTCTTCATCTATGGCTGCAGCGGCGGCTACACAAGCCTTGCTTGAGGCAGGTATTCCGATTGCGGCTCAAGATGCAAACAAATACGCCACCATCCAACTGCAGAATTTGAGCAACAAACAGCAAGCAGTATTGCAAAACGCTGCAGCTTCAGCGCAGATGGACATGGCGAATTTGAATAATCGTCAAGCTGCCGCTGCGAATAATGCCAAAGCGTTTCTTGCTATGGACATGCAAAACTTGACTAATGAGCAACAAAGTGCTACAATTAGTTATCAGGGACAACTTCAAGCTATGTTGTCTGATCAAGCACAAGAGAATGCAGCAAAACAGTTTAACGCAAAAACACAAGCTGAAGTGGATATGTTTTTTGCTGATTTGGGTACGCAAATTGAATCGGCCAACGTAAACAGAAAAGCAGCCGTAGAGCAGTTTAACGTATCCCAACAAAATTCTATGGCCCAGTTTAACACGCAGATGACTGCTGCCCGCGACCAGTTCAACGCAAACATGTCTGCTCAGATCGCACAGAGCAACGCACAGTGGCGCAGAGATATCAACACAGCCAACACGGCGCAGCAAAACGCCGCAAATCAGCAGAATGTTCAAAACTTGCTGGCTATGACGCAACAAGCCCAAGCAAATTTGTGGCAACTATATCGTGATCAGGCGGCTTGGACAATGCAAATTTCGGAAAACAATTTGGCGCGGGCACACAACGCCGCCATGCAAGCTGCGTCTATTGCCGCTAGTGAAAACATGTACGACGAAAAGTACGAAGACTTTTTGATCACAAAAACTATAGATAATATATTTTCATAGGATAAGCGATGTCAATATTTAGTAAAATACTTGTCGCTGCTGCTCCTTCAATTTTAGGAACAGGCATCGAAAAAGTCGCAGAGTACGGAACAGAATATTTTGGGTCCGAATCCGGCATCGGATCTTTTTTAAGTAAGTTTGGACCTAAAGTAGGAGAAGACAGCAGTTTTGCCGGACAGATAGGGTCCGCTGTGGCAAGCGCCATTTCCGGAGACAAAGGTCTTCAGTTGTCAGATCTGCCATCCGTAAATCTTCCCAGCGTTTCCTCGATGGCGGCGGCTCGTATGCAAGCGGCAGGACAAGCCGCCAGAGTACCTCTGGGATCAGGAAACAGAGTTCCGGATTATATCAGTAATTCAGGAAGAGTTAAAAATATGCTATCTCGTGTCCAAACCATTCCGATTCCCCGACCAAATATACCCGCAACAGGATCAACAATTTCGCTGGCATCCAGCAAAGTAACATCCCGCAGAAAAAGGACGGTATCGTAATGCTAGATAAAATTACTCCTCTTGCTGCACCTCCCGGTCACTCTTTAACGGGTACGCCGGGTCGTTGGCCGTGGGAACGGCCACCACAGCTTGTAAATCCTGACGATGCAATCGACTTTATTATTTCAAAATTTGAAACAGGCGGTGGCGAAGAAGACCTTGCTAAGATGATGTTGGCGGGAATTACTGTAGAAGAAATTGTGTCGCAAATTGCCTTTAAAGGTTTTATGGCGGGTACATTTACGCCAGACGTAGCCGAACTCATAAAGCCAGCTTTGGCTGTATATTTGGTTGGTCTTGCTGACGATGCGGGATTCGAACCTGTACTATTTAACAAAGAGCCGGAATTGCAACGCGAACAAATGGAAGACGCCACGTTCTTCCAGATCATGCGCCAAAGAAACCCACAGCTTTACCGCGATATGGTAGAAGAAATAAATCGTGAACAGCGGATGAGTCAAGAGGCTCCTAGACAACAAGTAGAAGAACAAGAGCCGTCTGAATCGTTCTTGTCCGTTGAAGGAGAGTAAATATGGGGGCACCACTAGCACTGCTTGCAGCGTACGCTTGGTCTGCAAAACAAAAAGGCGACAGGGCACGTAACGAAGCAGCACAAAAGTTAAAAGCGGAAGCAAAGCAAAAGCAAGACGAAACTGCTCTTTGGACTTTGTACGAACTGCCAAACAACACCTTTGGTGCTGCCCGCATGGATGACAAGGCTCGTAATTCGTTTTTCGTTAATGAAGGTGCAAGAGCCGTGAAAACAGGACAGCCTAGTCAGCTTTCTTATGACGTTCCTGCAGAAAAACAGCAACCAATACCTATTTATCGTGATCCGAAAACCAAAAAAGAAGGCCCGATGTCTGTGTTTTCTTTTGACGATCAGCTTAAAAATCCTCCCTATCGCATAGGCATTCAAGACGGTTTGACTGGCGAGATTAAATACGACGCCGATCATATAATCAAACGTCGCGAAGCTGGTGATCCTTTGGCATCAAATCCGAAGCGTCAATACAGTGCCGCACATCCAGATCACGGGGAGTTCAAGGGAAGCTACGAGAATGTAATTAACTGGATAAATAAAAACAACATAAAGCTTGACGACCCAAAGCTGAGTGGAAGACAGTATCTACTGGCGACAAATAACGAAGGTGTAGAGGTTATTTCTAACGACTCCGCTTTCAATTTCATTAAAGAAGTACAAGACAACGGGCCGACAAGTACAAAGGACATTCTGATTACACTGAAGGACGGTACACAATTCTATGAGTCGGAAAACAGGAAATATGATCCCTATGACGTAAAGTCAAAAACTACTGGAACGAAAGTAGGTGACAAGTGGGAACCCTCTGCAATAGAATATTTTCCAGCCGGAAAAGAAGACGAACCAGAAAGGGCTGAAGTATCGGAACTTCAAAAAGCAATAAATGTAGGAGAACTTCCGTATTATTTTAAAGTCGGAGAAACAATCGTCGGGTCAAAGCAAAACAAACCAGAAGACCGAATAAGCAGCGTTTTGACGCAACTGGCAAACTCTCCCGAATCGTTCAATGCTCTTTCACAAGGTATTTCTAGCAACTCCGGTTCCGCGAATAGATTTGTAAACGGTATTTTTAAAGACGCTTATGATGCGTACAACGACACAAAAGTCGGACCAGACGGTCAGCTTCTGTACACGTACAAGGCAGAGGTGACTTTTACAGAATTTGTGAACGATAACTACCCGTCTTTGCTCGAAATCCCCGGAATGCAGGACAAGATTAAACAGCAAGACGAGGGACGCAGACAAAATCGGAAAAATGTTCTTACCCAGCAGAACACAACTGCTAATACTGTTGCAAGCGTATCTGTAATCAAAGAAAAAGCACCGGAAGAACTGGCTGCTCTCGACGGTGTACCTCACACACTAGAACTTGCAATTGTGGACAGATATCCTCAAAAGTATCAAATTTTAGTAGATACAGTGCTCAAGCCCTATCTAAATCAGGCTATAGGAGATTCTCGCAACAGTCTTGGTGAAGAAATTCCAAAAGAAGATGCAGTTAATCTGGCGTTTGGAAAGTTCATTACATACAAAACAGATGAACGAGGACTACTTGTACGAGATGGCGCGAGGAATCCGATTCCATCTGATGATCAACCCATTTTGGAGTACCTTGAAAGTCTACGTGTAGCGGGTATTGGCGGAACAAATCTTACTCTGTTTGATAAGTTTATAGAGATTCTTGATCCTCGTAAAAGTAAAGTAGATCAGATGGATGCTAACCACAAAGAAGTTTCCATCCGTTTTTCTGACGCTGTTCAAGGAGACATAAAGCTGGCAGTTCAAGTTGTTGCTCCGATGATGCGGAGTAGTGCGGGCGTCAACCAAGCTATGAACACTCGCTTCGCTTTTGGAAACAGCAAAAACAAAGAAGCTGAGTTTGTTCGTGATCAACGTAGCGTACGCGATGCTGCTCGAAGGGGTATAGATGTCGTCAATCAAGCTATAGGTACATTCACTAATCCTGTAAGCGGAGGAGAAACAGGTACTCAATTTGTAGGTAACATATCACTGTTTGTAGAAGGTGCAAAATATCTAGGCGGAAAAGCAGCAGACTTCATAGGAATTGACTTTAACAACAAGGAAGCTGTTGTATCAGCAGGTATGGATTATGTAACACGATCTAGGGCGAAGCTAAAAGCGCTTGGTGGCTTAAAGGAAGACAGTGACGCACTTGCTCGAATCGAAGAAGATATCAGACTGGCTGCAAACTCGCAATACGCCAAGCGTGAATTCTTTACTCTTGTTCTTGCTTACGAAGTTGCTGCAGCTATTCAGGGTGGAACTGGTGGACGTACGATTTCTGACCAAGACGTTGCTTTGATTTTTAGAGGTCTTCGTCAGCGATGGTCTGACGATGCCGTTGCACAGCTTGCAGCTTTGAACGCAGTAAAGGGAATGCTGGAAAGATTTGAATTCCGCGCAAATCTTATGTCTGATAGCAGAGATTTGAAATCACGAGCAGCGTATCTTACTGCAGAAAACATGCTTGTGGCGGCAGGATTCAGCCCAGCAGAGTATTACACAACTGACTACGTTGTATCTGAGTTTTCAAGCGAAGCAGTTCCTCCAGCAGGTGCGGGTGATTTTTACGGTCTTGGGGAAGAGGAATACAACAATCGCCTCCTTGAAGAGATCAACAAAAACAGATCCGCAGTTGGTGATCCTGTATTCAACAGCATAGAAGATGCTAAAAA
>Ga0208149_1000402_pt1 | contig 16706 bp, 17 predicted proteins | sample DEB08_DNA_15_FD_184533 | JGI IMG/M metagenome (GOLD analysis project Ga0208149, IMG submission 184533) | Aqueous microbial communities from the Delaware River and Bay under freshwater to marine salinity gradient to study organic matter... | ecosystem: Environmental > Aquatic > Marine > Coastal ... | reverse complement strand
AGTTAGCAGCTTGATCTGCCATCCATTCTGATACTTGTGCAGGATTAGCATTCTTAACAAGCTTCTTATACTCCAAGCTACGACCAGCAATGTACTGGTTAGCACGGATCTCTTGAGCAATGATGTTGAGTTTATCAAAGATAATCTCTTGCTGACGAGTGGTGTCTGCAGTATCACCAATCAAAGACACAGCCCTTGCAGCATCAGCAACATTATCACCAGCTTGCTGGGTAATCATTGCAGAAGCACGCATGTTATCAGCGTTAAACATCTCATCGAATGCACGCCTAAAAGACTGTGAAGCAATGACCCACTCCTCTTCACCAAAGAACTTCTCACCTTCATACAAGGTTTTCTTCATGTCTTCAATAGTCTTTGTGAAGTCTTGAAGATCAGCATTAAAGATAGAGTTAGTAAGGTTATCTACTGCTGCATCAATTTGAGCGGCAGAAAGCTTGGTTTTACCAATGATAGCATCAACACCAGGACGCATACCTTGAAATACTTCGTCCAAGTTTTCAGCCCGTTCTGTGCCATCAGCAGCTTGCATAAACTTCTTTTGGAAAGACTCAGTAACAACAGGAGTCATCCTACCATTGGTAGTACCTACGTTGTTCTGAATACGAGCTTGGTCAACCTTAGCTGCAATAGGATTAGCATCAGTGTTAATGACAGCACGTGCTTGAGGTTCAGCAGGTTCATTAACAAAAGCATCATAGTTCTGACCCTCAGGATCAGCCAACATACGAGCTTCTGCTTCATCAGTCTGAGCAAGGATTTGACGCTGCTGTACAGCCTCTACAGAGTCTGCAACAGTGTCGTCAGTAACCTTCAATGCTTCTGCAGCTTCTACAAGCTTTGCAGCTTCAGGGTCAGTAGGGACGATCTTAGCAGCCTTACGGAGAGCAAAGAATGCTTGAAGAACACTAAGACCAGCACCCATCCCTGCATTCTCAAGGATGTTCTTCTGACGCCTTACATCAGGACTATCTTCATCACGAGTAGCCCATGGAATATCAGTACCCAACCATTCATTCAATGCTTGGGCAATGTTCTCGTCTTCAGTAGATGTAGAAGCTATAGCCGTAACTGCAGTATCTACACCCAATTCAGCAGCAAGACCACCAAGGATACGACTCCTTTTACTAATGTTCATTGCTTGGGTAGCTTTACCAACAGCACCAACTGTAGCACCACCAGCAATCAAGCTAGGAATAATAACTGAGGAAGCCTTCCTAACAGCATCATTCAGTGGGTTCTCATACTTAGGTTTACGATCATCCCACCACTTATCAACAGGCTTAAGCCAAGGTACGAGACCAACAGCATCAAAGACAGTATCAAGTGCACCCGTAAGTACAGCTTCTTTACGCCTAAGACCGCTGGTCTCGTCTTCCAATCCAGGAACGTACTTATCAAACAAAGAGGCACTCTCTTCAGCTTCCAAAGCTTCCATTTCCTGCTGTGCAGCTTGAGCTTCAGCAGATTGCTGCTCCCTACCTTGCATAAGCTGTTGTTGTTCTAGTTCTTGGGCAGCATACTGTTGCTGCTCTTCTTCAGGGTCGTAGTTAACGACTTGAAGATCTTCAGGAATATCAAAATAATCAGCCATATTAATTACCGCCAGTCAGACGGCTTACAAGATTAGGATTCATGTTAGAAGTTTGTCGCCAAACAGAAGGACCAAAGCTGATAGGTTGCATGCGTGCGCGTTCAATCATAGCACGTTCTTCAGGAGTAGCGTAGTCTGAAGGACCAACCCAAGGATTAATACCTGCAGTCTTCATGTAAGCAAGGGCAAGTGCATCTTGAACCTCTGGAGAGAATCGAGTCTCTGGAGGGATACCAAGTCGCTGAACCCAAGCAGCAAGCGTAGGACCAATGAATTGATATTTACCAACTGCATGGAGACGACCTGAAGCAATCCACTCATCATTGCTCATATTGTTATCAGCTTGAAGAGCCATCACTTCTCCAACAGTCATGTCAGTCAAAGCTTTACCACCGTGTTGACGCATCTTACGGAAGTCACCACTAAAGCCAAGAACACCACGACCACCAGCCACACCAATCTGATTGACTGCATTGTAGCCTGCAGCACCTGATTCATACTTAGCAAGTACATTCAAAGCTGCGCGTTGTTCGTTGGTAATCTGTGGGTTAGTGTAGATGCTAGGCATACCACTACCGAGCAAAGAAATGTCAGTACGAGTCTGATTGGGTTGATAGTTGATGAATCGTTGGAACTCAGGATCAACAGACTTCTGTGCTTTTTCTAGTGCATCAATAGGGATTTGATCGTATCCAGAACGCTTTGCTTGTGCATTAAAGACATCCAAAGCAGTCACCCTACCACCATATTGATTGGCAATGTCTTGTGCTCGTTGAGGTAGAGACACACGTCCTGTAGCTTTATAACGCTTGGAAGTGTTTTCAATAATTGCTGGTTCAATCAATTGCATCTCAGTCAATGCATTTTCGTTGCTACTAAGATCACGACGCAAAGTATCAATAGAAGGTACTACTGATTTGACATCAAAGTTTTTAAAGTAAGTACGTACAGCTTGATCAGCTGTACCAGTGGTATCAGTAATAGCATACCTACCGTTGGGATTGTCAAAGTTCTCCCGAACAACACCAAGTGCATACTCCTGAGCTTTTGCTGCATTTTCATACATGCTCATGCCACGCACATACTCACGTTGGAATAGTGCTTCAGCATCAGCAGTTACAAGAGGAACAGTAGGATCACCTTGACGATTCAGGAAGTCATAATTAACTTTACCTTTGATTGTAGCTTTAATGAAATCACTAGCTGTATCCATTACTGTCTTAGGAACAGCAGCAGCTTGAGAACTCTTAGCTAGTTCAAGACCTTTACGAAGAACATCGTTAGATACCTTACCAATAGAAGAAGTTACTTCCTCAGTAGTGAGAACACCTTTGATAGCTTTTTCTTCCCACAGCTCAGCGTAGAACTCATCTTGCTTACTTTCATTAGTAAACTCAGCATAGGTAGAGAGCATTCGAAGACCAGCTTCATTGCCCATCATCTTGAACTTCTCAGCCAAGGGTTCTAGATCACTGTCGTCCCAATCACCAGAAGCAATCTTTTCATTGATGATACCACGGACTTCATCATTCATCTGTGCAAACTCTCGTTGCTTGGTAGCTTCAGTTTGACGATACTGTTGATTAGCTATATTACGAGCCTCATCACGAAGCTCAGCAATCTGAGTGCTGTATTGATCACCAATGGTTTTATCTTGACCAGGGAATGTTTGATCAAGAATTTTCTGACGTTCTACATCACTGAACAAAGGATTACCGTTATCATCCTTTGCTTTGAACATCAGCTCTAGGATTTGAGTTCTAGCAGCACCACGGTCACCACCGTTAGCACTGGTTAGTGTGTTGAAAGCCTTAAAGAAAAACTCAGGAGTTTTAGTATCAGCAAAGTTATCTAGATCTTCATCAACACGTTTTTGCTGACTAGCTTTAATTTCAGCCTGTGCAGCTTGACCAACGATTTGTTCAGTACCACGAGCGATGCCTTCAATAGCCTTACCAATGGTTACTATAGGCTCTCCCCACAGCTCATACTTTTGGAGGTACTCCTCACTAAGGGCAGTTAGTACAGCGTACTTCTCGGAGCTTGTAGATGCCTGTACGGGCGTTATAGCGACACGTTCTCCGTTGTCACGTTCGACAACTACTTGAAGTGTGCTATTGGTTTGAAGTTGACCTTGTGCCCAAGTCAACCAATTACGTCCAGCACTAATTGATCTTGCTTCACGACGACCTGCTTCATATGCTGGGTTGCCCATTTTACGGACATTCTCAACAGCTTGGGCAGGAGCACCCATAGCAGCCAATTGATCAGCTTTAGTATTAATAGCTACCGCAGCTTGATCAAGCTGGTTACGTTGACTATCATTTTCCATGATAGCCATTGGATCAATACCATTTTTTACAGCATCATAGAAACCTTTAGAGTAGTCACGTTTGTACTTCTCTTCTTTAATATCACTAGCCAGTTTAAATGCACTAGTGCTTAGGCTAGAGATACTGTTGTAAAGATTCTGTTGATTAGTGTAATTAGCTTGAATCTCTCGTTCAATGTTATCAAACTTTCGCTCTTGAATGTCTGCAACATTACCACGACGCAGTTGCTCATTACGATCACGAGCACTGGCTTCTAACTGATTCTTGTACTTTAAACCTCGAAGGTACTCTGTTCTGTTCTGAATATCAGCCTTACGCTGCTCTTCCATACCACGTATGATACGTTGACCTTCTTGGCCAATTCGAGCAACGTTAGCATCTGATACTTGAATAGGACGGAACCCTTCAGCTTGGGCGTACCCTTGATAACTGATTTGTTCTGCCATTGTTAATTAATTACTTTTTAATTAAACCGCTAATACCACCTGCAACATCACCAAGTGAACCAAAGATGTCAGCAGTTGGGTTATAACCAGGAGTGAAGGCTTTAGGACCAACCCTAATCTTATAAGGTTTGACAGTCTTAGCACGAGGCACTGCAAGCGGTTCAGGAATTTCTGGAAGACGCTCAGGCTTCAACATACGTGCAGCTTCTGCATTCATATCTGCACCATACTTCTGAAGTGAAATACTCTGCAGATTCTGATTGTATTGTTTGTAAGCACTCTTCATGCTTTCTTCCATGATTGCTAGGTTACGACCAATGCCTGCCAATTCAGCTTGCATAGCCTTACCAGCAGTCCTACCAGCTTGACCACGAGCTTGAACTGCACCAACAGCTTCTAGCTCAGAGACCAATGCATCTTGTTTAGCAAATGCATCACCAATCTCAATCTCTTGCATCCTGCGATTCTCAGACTCGTAAGCCCTAGCAGCAGCAAGATTATTGAAAGCTAGCTGTTTCTTGTAGTTCTTCTCAGATTGCTGGTATTGACGTTCAGCAAGGTTCTGTTCATACTCACGAATCTTTACATTGTATTGATAGTTAAGTTGATTCGTGGCATCTTGGTAATCGTATTCCTTTCGGCGATTACGCTTGTCAGTTCGCCAAGTCTTTTTGTTGTATTTGTTTTGTCGCCTAGCTTCCTGCTTTTGAAATTGATATATTTCTTCGGCAAGTTTAGCTTCTTCTGAAGCTCGTCTTGATTCGGCAGACATGCCGAGGATGGAGCTTCCTAGACCAAATGCTAGGCTAATCCCTCCAGAAATAGGATCCATACCTTACTGCCTCGAATAATAACGTGGAGAATACCTACCTTCCCAAGTCATTGAAGTAATGGACAACGGGAATGGTGAATCACTGAATAGTTTCAAAATAAAATTGTCGTTACGTTGATGAAGTGGAACTGTATAAATAGTCAAATCTTGAAGTGGAACATTGTTAGCAAGGTATTGATCAGCAATCTGAACACTTTGGATGTTACGCCAATCAGTACGACCATTAGTAAGAAGTTTAAATTCAATACTACTGGATTGTTTGACGGATACCTTGACCCTAGCAACAGTCAGTGATGCAGTATAGTCAACACTGTTCTCACTCTTTCTGTAGTAGAATCTAGGTAGCTCAACTTCCATATCATAGCTATAGCCAACATAAATTTGACTAGCAATAGAAGTTAGATCCTCACCAACTACTTCTAAGGTATTACCAGTACCACGTGTTGCAGTCAATACATAACCAGACTCTTGAACTAGACCATCACCAACCAAAGCAACAGGTGTCCTATCAGTAATATCAGTATAAGGTAATGTTAAAGTACTGATGTCTGTATTAGCATCATACGTTACAGAAGATGGGTTTGAATACATATCTAGACATGTTTGTACAACCTGACCTTCTGCAGTAGTAAGGATCCTATCCTCAGGAGCTTGTGTTAAATTAGCACGAATAATAGTGTACTTACCTTCCTGTTTGGTTACAGCAATGAAGTCATCCCTATCAACAAGACAGTACTGCACATTACCGGCTAGCTTCCATCGGAACCAAGCTTGAATATATACCTGCTCTGCATCACCATATGTCCTATAGAAGTAGACAAATGGATCACTTGCACTACTCATAAAGACGAACGAGTTCTGAGGTGAAGCTTGTAGGTTATCAATAGTGTCAGGAACATACTCCGACACAACCTTACCTACATCCAGCACATCAGGGTTCTCATCAAAGCCTCGTGTCTTCAACGCATAAGTCCTAGAATAACCAGGAGTCTTACTCATGAAGACAATGTTAGTACCAACATCAACAGGATCAATCAATCGATCACACTCATAATTACTGATGGATTTGATTGCTGTTGTGTCAGGTGTAATCACACCAGTATCTGAGAACAAGACGAATTGTTGGTTATCAGTAAAAAGAACCAAACCTTGTGGTACAGGTAATACAAAGTTAAGAACTGCAGGACGTAGAGATGAACAGCTAAGGTCAATTGGATCAGCAGCAGTTACAGTCAATGCCGAGCTAAAGAAGAAATTAAAGAACTCTCCTGCTTTACTCAGGATAACGTTATCACCACTAAGGAAACCAAGTCTATTGTTGTAGAAAAAAATTTGATTAATTGTATTAGCTACAAAGCTAGGAAGACTGTTAGAATCTTCATCACCAACCAATCGTTGTTCCCAACCACTCCTTGTTGGTTGTAGGTTATCAATTTCGATTGGTCGGAAAGTAAAGGCATTTAGACCTGTGTTAAGCAGCTCATGCGGCATTGTACGTGGGTCAAGGTGGATAGGAATGTTTGGTTTAACAAACTCTTCCCAATAACCTTTACCAGATACACCATCTTCAGCTGTAAACTTGACGTAGTAAGTGTCTGAATTAGATGCTGTATTCTCAATAGTAACACGTCGCCCATGAACACTTTGAGACGGCAGATCAGAGATGTTGTTTACTGATTCTTGGAATACTTCTAGTTCATCACCGTTAATACCACCACTACCTGTAATAGTAAAGGCAGCTGTAGCACCAGTAATTTCAATGGTATCCCTCAGCTTAATAACAGTAGAGCCAGCAGGTTTAGCTGCATCTACAATAGTAAAAAGAGAGTCAATAACTTCAGATATGCTAAGAATAGCGTTGTTGGTTGTGTAGTCCCAAGCTGGATCTTCACCATTCCTAGTTGTAACAGTAGTTAGTGGAGTACCGTCAATAGTAATTTTATACTCTGCTCCAAACTCAACACTCTTCAATCGAATAGTAGCTGCAGTATTGGCAGTATAACCAAAGTTTCTAAAATCTGGACCAAAGCTTTGTGGTGCTGCAGATGGGAACTGCACCAATTCACCAGCTTCATCAAGGGTTCCAACTACCTTTGATTTATTAACAATAAAGGTAGAGTCCTGAACAGTAAGGACTTGAATATGATTCCTCGCTAGACCTGCAGCTAGTGTTAGATAATCAATAGGATTATATGCTGTAATAGATTCAGTAGTAACCGTTGCTTCAGTACCATCACTAGTATTCCAAATACGAATACCTGTTGGTGTTATACATCCAAGGTATTGTTCATCTTCATCCCTATTGATATAGAACCAACGACCACCATCCAATTCAGTAGAACCCACACCAGTCAGTTCTTTAATAAACTTAGTACCAGGACGCTTAGTAAGACCAAACGTTGGATCAATATAACCATTGATACAATCAGTTACCTGTCCTGGTAGTTTCTTATCATCAGCTTGCTTAGATACACCACCAAGAAAGCTCTCTACTGTTTGTGTAATACTTGCCATTAGCGATACAATGCACGATACGGTTTGTAGCTGACATAATAGTTCTTACCTTGTGGTGAACCAAAGTAAGTAAAGTCACCTTGATTGCACTCATATTCAAGTGCCATTGCTCGGGTGTAAGCTTCACGTTGTTGTAGCATTTGGTATTGAGTACTATCACCAATAGTACGTTGACTAAAGATGGTAGCACTACGAGCTACAATATAATCACGAATAGGAATAGGAAGGTCTTCCCAATTATACAGTTTCTTGATGTCACAGTAGATTGGATCAGTAAAGGTGAATGTTTGATTTACACGATCATACAATTTACCTTCACGTCTGACTACATCAATATCTCGATTGGTACTGTAAAGAGAGCTATCACTTTCATTTACATCAATCTGTAGGTAGTTATCAGGAATGAGGATCTCACCATTAACTGGTGTTACCTTTACATTATAATCAATATTAAAAGTCCATCCTTCTGCCTGCACTTCTCTTGAAGTTTGGTTCAAGGTGTTCAGTACAATCGCAACGTCCGGGTTGGAAACTTCAGTAACCTCTGTACCATCTTCAAAGGTAAGAGTTTGAGTTTCAATCGTAGTGACAGGCGCCTGACCTACTGACGCCAGAATTTCATTAACAGCTTGTAGCTCTAGAAGAGCGCTAGTAGTAGTCATATTAGCGAAGGAAATATGGATAAAAAAAAAGGAGAGCCGAGAAGCCCTCCCCAAAGAAAATTAATCAGGTGCGAGTGATGGCAGGAGCATCAGCTTCGACAACCGGATAAGCAAAGCGATGATTCTGAGTTTCAGAATAAACTTCAGAACCAACACCAGCAGCAGTTTGCACAACCGAACGACGAACAGCATGAGTGCCACTCACGGACAGGTTGCTACCTGCATAGGTACCAGAGACGGTACGTGCAACAGCAGCATTGTAGCTACCTGCTACACCGTTGTTACCAGCAGCAGACGTAGAGTTAGCCATTATCAGAACCTCCGCAGTTCAAGGAAAGAACCTTCTTGGACAGTAGTTGCACCAGCAGTATCAGCTTCCTTAGCCAGAAGCAGATTAACAGTAGAATCAGTAGTAGCGTTACCAAGGATAACACCTTGGATCACAGCCATACCTTGACCAGTGCCAGCGGTAGTCAGAGTGTCCTCAGTGTTAGGAGTCGTAGTCACTGCCAAGAAAGCAGTAGCACCAGGAACAATAGCATTCAGATGCTCGGAGTAGAAGGCAGGAGTAACAGTGCTACCAGCAGAATCAGTAGACTTAATGGTGTACTGCAGATCATCACCTGCATTATCCTGATCATAGAACAACGTGAAACGGAAGACCACACGCTCGTTCTTAAGAACATTAAAAGCAAAATCAGAAGCTGCAGTTGCAGTGGTAGTCAGAGCACTATCGGCAGCCAAGACCTGACGTGCTTCAAAGTAATCGGGCTGATAAACAGGACCGATATTACCGTTAGTAATAATAGACATAATTCAATTAGGAAGCATAAGGGAGTTTACCATCAGCATCGTCGGTCTTGATGTTACTTGCAGCATCAACTTGCCGACCATACTCAAGCGGAGAAAGAGGGTTGAGAGTTTCAGAACTAACCGAACCAATGCCGGTATTCTGAACAATCACACTAGAACCAGGAACGTAGGACATAATAGTACCTCCGTTATCAACCAGCCAGCAGCTCAATAGCAGCAGCAGGGTTCACCCAATCAGCACCCATAGCCATGCGACCAACGATGATGTCGCCTTGATACATGGTCTTCACGTCAGAGCCAGTGGTCTGAATCTGAGGACCGATAGCTTCCACAACACCAGCAGCTTCCTTACCATAGATAAGACCAGCGTGGTTAGAGAAGTCACCAGAGTAATCATTGTTCTCACCAGGAACAGCGGACACATTACCAGCCAGGAAAGGCAGGTTGTTGGAACGCCAGATCTTGATACCAGCAATCTCATAGAGACCTTCACCAGACTGAACACTACCAGCATTGTTACCGTAGTCACGGTTCAGAATGTTGGTGTCAACCTGAGAGATCAGAGCGTAGTATTGACGAGGAGACATCACAGCATTACGACCTTGCTTGGGCACGTTCTTTTCATCCATGATGGAGGCAGCTTCAAAGAAGGCATCCACCAGTGCTTGGGCATTGTACTCATTACCAGAACCCAGTTGGATCTGGCTACCACCAGGCTCAGGACCAGGAGCGGCAGAGATAGGATGAGCTTGACGTGCAGCTTTAGCGATCACACGGAAGATCTTTTTGTCATAAGCTTCAGCCAGAGCATGACCGATCTTAGCAGAGATTTCCGAACGCAGGCTATAGTGAGCCAGGGTCTCATCAAGGTCATAGACGAAGGCGCTGGACACCAGCAGGTCGTCCATCACGATGGTCTTCTCAGCCACCGGCGGATCACCGGAACCAAGAATAGGAGTACCAGGCGTATGGTAAGCAGCCTGCATACGACCAGTGTAGATGAACTGAGCAGACTTACCATTACGGAGGCTGCGGTTCATCACAGTACCTTTGGCGATAGTGGCACTTTCATATGCCTTAATCATTTCGCCAGTAAACAACTTCAGATAAGTTGCATACTTAGAATCATAGGAGCCATTATTTACCTTATTAATGGCACCCACAAGAGTTTGGGTAGCGTTAGCCATTGTTATTAAAAAGAAAAGAGAAGTACAGTAAGAGTTCTCTTTAAGCGCTTAAAGATATTAAGTTGTTATTTCTTCGGTAAATTCTTACGCTCACCGAACGCGTTCGGTATGAGGTGCCCGCCGTAGCAGATTCATACCAATTGGTAAGGGAGGGTTTGCACCTCCCAATGCCGCTTTAACGGACTACCGTTTTGTTGTACTTAACACCACGATAGGTGTAGGTAACTTGAATAGACATAGTTCGTACCGATAAGCTCATGCGCGTTCCAGCCTTGAGCAACCCGTCCCACACGTGGGATGAACGTACGAAATATTAACCAATTACCGGAGCACTATGTGTCGCCAAATCAAGTGGGAAGTTGTGAGCATTACGCTCATGCATAACTTCGAAACCAAGATTAGCACGATTAAGAATGTCAGCCCAAGTATTAACTACTTGACCTTGACTATCAATAATAGATTGATTGAAGTTAAGACCATTCAGGTTGAATGCCATGGTGCTTACTCCAAGCGCAGCAAACCAAATACCAACCACAGGCCAAGCAGCGAGGAAGAAGTGAAGACTACGGCTGTTATTAAAGGAAGCGTACTGGAAGATGAGCCTACCAAAATAGCCGTGAGCAGCGACAATATTATATGTCTCTTCTTCTTGTCCAAACTTGTAACCGTAGTTCTGGCTTTCTTGCTCGGTGGTTTCACGGACAAGAGACGAAGTGACAAGAGAACCGTGCATAGCACTGAAGAGTGACCCGCCAAATACTCCCGCAACACCAAGCATATGGAAGGGGTGCATGAGGATGTTATGTTCAGCTTGGAACACCAACATGTAGTTGAAGGTTCCCGAGATACCCAAAGGCATAGCGTCAGAGAACGACCCTTGCCCAAACGGGTAGACCAGGAAAACTGCGGAAGCCGCCGCAACGGGAGCTGAGTAAGCGACACAAATCCAAGGCCTCATTCCTAGTCGATAGCTAAGTTCCCACTCCCTGCCCATGTATGCAAAGATGCCAATGAGAAAGTGGAAGACGACGAGTTGGTAGGTCCCGCCATTGTAGAGCCATTCATCAAGTGAACCAGCTTCCCAAATTGGGTAGAAGTGAAGTCCGATGGCATTGCTGCTCGGAACGATGGCTCCCGATATAATATTGTTCCCGTACATAAGGGAGCCAGAGACGGGTTCACGTATTCCATCAATATCTGTTGGTGGTGCGGCAATGAAGCCGATAATAAAAGCTGTTGTAGCGACAAGCAAACACGGAATCATGATTGCGCCGAAATGTCCGACGTACAATCTATTGTTTGTGCTGGTTACCCAGTTCAAGTACTTGTCCCATACATTAATACTTTTTGGACGAGTTAGTACTGCGGTCATTTGTAATCTAAAGAATCTAATGCATCGAGTGCTCGGCATGCTCGGCGTTCACCAAGCAAGGGAAGAAACTTATCAAGTAAATCTCTAACCTCAGCCTGCCGGAAGAGCACCCAATTCCATGCAGGCTTGTGTTTTTTATGTGGTTCAAAGTAGATTTTACCTACACCAACGACATCACGGAACTTCTCAACGACATCTTTATCTGTCATCTTAAGTTTCATACGCCACTGTTTATTCGATTTATCGTAGTAGCAGGAACCTTCACCTTCGTAAAGCCCTACCGCCCATGCTAGATTTTCCATTTAATTAAGCCGTGTTACCTTTACAGGAGCCACTCCAGCACCCAGCATGCCAATGCGTTGTGCTGTTCCCTTGCTCAGATCTAGGTCTCTCCCGGGAATGAAGGGACCGCGATCTGTTACCCTAACTACTTCACATGTTTTGTAGCACACTTTAAGTCGTGTTCCAAATGGTAGAGATTTATGTGCAGCCGTTGGCTCCATCATATTATATCGTTCACCGTTTGCAGTACGGTTACCATGGAATCCTGGACCATACCAGGATGCAATTACAGAGATAGTAGTTAGGATAGGAATCATTTCTTTTTAGCAGTTTTAGCAGCTCTTCGGAAGTTGGCAGCAGTAGGCGCACCTTTGCTACCGGGTTTCCGCATCTTCTCGCCGGAGCCCGCGGCGATTCTTTTCTTCTTGGCGTGGATGTTAGCGTAGAGACCTTGCTTAGCCATCAGCGCTTCTTCCCGCCGCCGCCTTTGTGTCCTTTTTTACCGCAAGCCATAATTAAAATACTCCAGGAATGATTTGGCCGGTCAATGCATAAGCGCCAATAGCAGCCACGAAGCCAAGCATAGCAAGGCGACCGTTGAGCAGTTCAGCACGTTCGTTATGTGGTACACCGTAGGGATGGTCAGTCATAATAATGGGTGGTTCTTTTGCGAAAAGGTTATCAGTAGTCAAGGGTAGATCTCTCAAGTTTAGCGTAGACATCCTGACGATATGCAGGATCTGTGTCGTACCGTGGATCAGCCATAGCACGAACAACTTCGGATTGGCTACGGAAGACATCAACTTTATCAGCTGCAGATCTTCCAGTCAATAGTTGACCGTCAACACCGCTTGCATCTTGGAAACGATAGGCAAGAGCTTGAACAGCAAAGAAGCAGGCAACAGGGTCACCTCGATCCATCACTGCATCATACATGTCAATCTCTTGTTCTGACATGTTTTGACTAGCCCAGCTTAGCATGTTTGCATATTCCTGTTCTCCTCCAACAATGTTTTGGAGGGCAGAAACATTCTCAGCACTAAGCTCTTGTCCTTCAGGTTCACCTTGTTGTGAACGATAATCAAGATACATCTGAGCCAAGTCAGATGGATCCATGTTACCAAGTTTCTCCAAAGTTTCTTGGCTAAACTCTGATTGAGATTCTTCCCAAAGTGTATCAAGAAAAGAGGTATCAAGACTATCTTCTTCTACCTCTTCAGTTGGTTCTTCAACAGTAGTAGGTTCTTCAGGTTCAGGATCACGAGAACTAAACTTCTTTTGAAGTTCAATGTAAGCCTGTTCGAGTTCTTCAGCATCTCGGAACTTACCAGCCAACAACTCTTCCTGAGCAGACATTGCCTGTTCACCAATGGCTAGCGACTCCTGCTCTTCAGCAGTCAGCTCACCTTCGGGAGTTTCATTAGGATTGTACGTCAGTGTTGTCATTTGCTTTGGCGTGGATTACTTTGAGATTACCGAGACCGACAGTCTCTACATATTCAGTTGAACGACCCAGAGTTGGTGTGCCAATCTTAGCTTTGGGAGCATACTTGTTCTCAGGCTTAACTGGAGTGAACTCTGGTGTCGTCGGAGGTTCAGCTTTACTGCGCTGGCGGCGCTTCGGAGCTTGCTTGTTGTCCATATAGTTCGGGATTTTTGGATGGGTCGTTTGCAGGAGCAGAAGCTAGTTGACCAACTTGCTTGGTAAGTTCCATTTGCTGTTGTTGTTCCATAGCTTGTGCCTGCTGATCTTGTACTTCCTGCATAGTCTTTACAAGGTTCAGGACATCAATACCTTGTGCAGCTGCAAGTCGTTTGATAACTTCCTCAGGATTAACGTAGGTCTGAATAGCTTCGGGACCCATGGTCTGAGCAATAGTAGTAAGGAATGCACCCAAGCTTTCACGGTCTTGACCACGACCAAGTGCATTGATACCAGCCACAATGGTTGGCTTAACAATGTCTTTTGGAAGACGTGGGATCTGTCCTGTCTTTTGGAATACATTCAACTTACGATTCAGATAAGGCACCAAGAACTCAACAGTCAGCAAACTAAACAGTCCACCAAGTTGTTGTTCAAGTTCCATCTGAGTCATACGAACTTCCTCAGCAGTAGTTCGTTCGGATTGCCGTACAGAAAGGATGAGGAAAGCCTCACTCAATCGGCGTTCAAGAGACTGCATTAGTTCATAAGCAGTCCTGAAGTCAGCAGTTTTACCTACCTGTACAACACCAATGTCATCGGGTCGTCCTTGAATGATAGCACCGTTGCCTGCGTTCGCCAGTGTCTGCGGTTTGGTAGTGCTTGAGGGTGATACCACGAACACGACCTTAGCAGCTGCTGCAGAGCCTTCTACCATTGCCTGAGAGAGTGCTTCAAGAGACTTAAGATCTCCGATGAACTCCTCAACACGACCACGACCATACACCTCACCATCAACAGTGTTGAATCGAAGGACCAACCAAGGGTTAGCATCCAATGGTGCCTTACCCATGGAACCAGGAATAACTTTATCTTCGTACTCCTGATACCAAATCATTCGATTGTTATCTCGTTTGATGTGGGTGTAGATGTCAACTTCCTCATCCCGTTCACCGGGAGGGTTGTCAAGATTATTTGGTTTAATTTCTGGAAGCATCCCACGGAGGATCTTCTTATTAATGCGTTCTTTCGTGACTATTTCAAGCACGTTGCCGTTGCCATCACGATCTACGACATAGCGATTTAGCGGATAGAGTTTCAAACTATCCTTACCCATGTACACAAGTGCGTTACCTGCTACTACCAAATGCTTAAGAGCTTGGTGAATAACAACACGATCACTTGATGCTGCAATTGATTCGAGGATTGTACGTTCAATCTTTGCAAAGCTCAGGTCAAGTTCAGACCTTACTTCAGGTGGGAACTCTTCACCAAGCTTTGTATCATCAAGTTGAAGTTTAAAGAAGCTAGTCTGTGGAGGCAGTAGAGCCAGCATTAGTTTTGCTGCCAAGGTTACAACACCTTTTGCTCCAACACTTTGCCAAGGTGTAGGCAAATACCTAGCACCTTTCTGCCACTCTTCTTGTCCACGAATCAAATAGGGCAGTGTAAGATCTGCCGCATCTTTCGCTACGTCTAGAAATTGGGAACGGTCACTGGCTAAATAATCATACCGTTGTTTAGCACTCATTAGTTTTAGTAATAATTAAATTAAGCAAGACCACTGGCGCCTTGAAGATTAAGCATACTCCTGATCTTCAGTCGATTCAAACGGCTAGTGCCAAGCTGAGCAAGACGCAGACGTTGAGCACGACTACGACGACGTTTGATGCCAAGAGCACCACGTCCAGCTTCAGTACCTCCGATCATCAGATCGCCAGTTGTGGTATCCTCCTCTTCCTCGGGAAGGATGGGACCAGTGCCAGTAGCAGGAGCTTCAGCTACAGCTGTGTCAGCAGTGGCTGCGGGTTCACCGGCTCCACCACCACCTCCTCCTCGGCGACCACCGCCAAGCATGTCTTTAGTAGCAAGGATTGGTTCACCACTTCCAGTAGCTCCTAGGAATCGTTGACCAGGTTGAAGGTCAAGACCACGAAGTGCTTTTACATTTGCACTGCGAGGGTCAAGGCTCGATGGGATACCACCTTGGTCAAAGATGTTACCAAGGATGTTTTGCTCACGAGTACCAAGTTGACCTTTAGTCAAACGTCGTTCGGCACTACCTTGAATGCTAGCACCTTTAGCCAGCGCTTTGTCAATAGCTTTCTCACCTAGTCCAGTAGCAGCAAGCTTCATTGCTTCTTTACCAGAAAGAGCTTGACCTACTCGCACACCACGGATGGTAAGACCTTTGTCTTTACTTTTACCAGTCGATTTGTTTTTAGTTGAGAACATTTGCTGTGCGGGCTGACCCTCAAATGGATTGGATGTTTGTTTGGACTTTTTTCTTTTAGCCATCGTTTTCTAGTCGTTGTTGAATCCACTCTACAACTGAACGTTGACCCGAGCGGTACATAATTAATGATTGGGAATCATTGGGTGTGGGTGTAACAGGTGGAAAGTTTTCCTCCAGTTCTTGGAGGACAGTCTTTAGCTGGAGACCATGGGTCTCAAGCATATTGAGGGAGATTGGTGTTTGCATGTTCAAAGAAGGCAGGCATCCGTGCTCGCTTGGTGTCAGAAAGTTCAGGAGCCTTACCTTCGTACATCAAACGATCACTGGCATCCAGCCAAAATTTTTTGTTCAAATACTTGGACTGAGTACTATTACCTAGTGGTTGCATCACCCAGTTGATAGTTGCCTTACGCAGTTTATCAAGAGAAGGAGAGATATCAAGCCCCAACTCACGACAAACAAGGCTATTGGTAGCAACGTGAACTTGTTCATCTCTACTAATGTCAGCACTTACTGTTCGGAGACCAGCATCACCGTTAAATCGGAAGAATGGCAAGAGAACAAAGAAAATTGCACGCTCGGCAACAAGTGCTTTGAGGACTGTGTGATCTGGATGAGCAATCCATGCATCCCGGAGGCGTAGCGCTTCCTCTTCAGCTTGTTTATCAACACCGATAGCATTGGCGATGTAACCGAGTGCAAGGTCATGGTTTTCTTCGTCCTTGATATTGGACAGAAGGAGATCCCTTGCCATTTCTGGTACTTCATTTTTAAG
>Ga0208149_1000401_pt1 | contig 16783 bp, 11 predicted proteins | sample DEB08_DNA_15_FD_184533 | JGI IMG/M metagenome (GOLD analysis project Ga0208149, IMG submission 184533) | Aqueous microbial communities from the Delaware River and Bay under freshwater to marine salinity gradient to study organic matter... | ecosystem: Environmental > Aquatic > Marine > Coastal ... | reverse complement strand
AGAAGATGTTGATGATCCGATTCAGGCAAATCGAATCAAGGTTCGTGCCTTTGGGTATCATAATGAGAACAAAGATATTTTACCCACGAAGGATCTTCCCTGGGCAATGGTGGTGATTCCCGCCACACAATCTGGGATCCCAGATTCCCATGAAGGTGGTGACGAAAAATTTGATGGTATCACGACCTCCCTGGGTATCATGGTTGGAAATTATGTGTGTGGTTTCTTTCAAGATCCCGATCAACAGATTCCAATTATTCTTGGATCGGTGCCAGGCTTCACGAATGTTCAGGATGAAGATCAAGAAGTAAAGGTACATGATGTTCCTCTTGCGGCAAGAAATGATTACGAAAAATCTGCCTCTTACAAATATCGTGTTGAATCAAGAGAGACAGATGTCACTACCGCACAGGATTTGAATCCCGGTAATCCAGTAGAACAAGGTGAGGGTGGAAACTGGAGTCATCCTGATCCGGCAGATACAAACAAACCGGTATACCCATTGAATCATGTACAACGAACACAATCAGGTCATGTCATTGAGTATGATGATTCACCTAGTGCCGAGAGAATTTCATACAGTCATAAAAGCGGTACATACCATGAGATTCAGGCATCTGGTGATGCCGCAACAGTGATCAATGGCAATAATTATACCGTCATAGTGAGCAATGATAATGTATATGTCAAGGGTGATTTGAATCTCACTGTTGAAAAAAACATGAAAGTCCAGGTCAAGGGGAATTATCACCTACATGTTGCGGGTGATTACCATGAAAATATTGTAGGTAAAAATATCAAGTATGTTGGGGATGAGATGAATGAAACCGTGATAAAGGATGTGGTTGAAAATTATGGTTCAGAGAAACAAGAAACGGTTGGTGGTAAGGTTACTGAGAACTATAATGGCTCAAAGGTGGAAAAGGTGGGTGGAAGTGTGGAAGAAACATATGGTGGTGGTCAAACAACCAATGGTGGACCAAGTGTTAAGGTGACTGCCGGTAGAATTGATCTGAACTAATGCATAATTTTGAAATATTACTGAATGGTGAATTGAAGACATACCATAAGTATGATGAAATACCAGAGTCTTTTGATAATGTGATATCTTTTCGCCCACACATGCCGCCACCACCTCATACCGAGGAAGAACATGAAGAGATTCATGGATGGGAAGAAAAATTTAAACAGTTACTCAGTAGGGAGACAAAATAATGGCATTGACAATCGCACATCCCTGGACTGCATCTGCACCCACGATTCTACCTGCCATTCAGAGGCCGAATTATGATTTCAGTGATACGATAAATGTCACGGCAGATCCAGCCGCATTCCCAAAAGATTTGATCTCCAGTATCACCGTGACCCGAGCAATTGCAGGACAGACCTTGGATGATGATGGTAATACTACAAGTGAGCAGAGGGTTATTCTTCTACCCACCGTTACAATCACCTATGGAACATCACACACCGATAGTACGAATACCGGATATGAAGATGCAACGATCACATTCTCGGGAAAATACGGTGATCCATTCCTTGATACATTCAAACTTGTAGATGTCGGGAAAGGTTTCTTTGAACGAAGAGGTGGTAATACTGGTCTTAGTTCTCTGGATAAGTATAATAATGAATTATACGAAAGATTCAGAGGACAGTCTACATTCCAAGAAAATGCACATATTGTTCGTGGATTCGATCAACTGCCAGATGTCGACAAAGAAGATTTGTTCTCCCTTGAGCAGGATATGACAAGCAAGATTGTCGTGACACATACCGTGACGATTAATTATGATAAGTGGACTGCCACAAATACAATTTCTACCACACCTGCTGAGATAAATCAGACCGAGATAATCACAATCACTCACGATATCAATAATAATTTTGGTGCAATAAGTACATTGCTCAGACAAAGACATAAACAATCATAATGCCAGCAGTCACACGAATAGGAGATGCAGATGTCACTCATTGCTCTACTCCAGTAAGGGCACAGGGTTCAGGTAATGTGTTCGTCAATGGTATTGCAGTATCTAGGCAAGGAGATCTTAATACAGTTCACCTACTACCTGGTTCTCCTTGTCCCTCTCATGCAGCACCTATCACGACGGGTTCGGGTAGAGTATTCGTGAACGGTAAGGGTTGTGGTTACGTGGGTGCTGGGGTTTCAGGATGTACCGCCGTGGCGCAGGGTTCAAGTAATGTCTTTTGTGGTGTGTAATATCTGAATTCTGCTAATCTGTATAAATAGTATTCATGTCCAATAGGATTTCAAATTACAACGGTAAAATAAATCAATCGGGATACAGACCCTCAATCACTGTTCCTGAATTATATGCCGATCTAAATCTTGGTTTTCGACTTCTGGAGGGCACAAAAGATATTCGTCCCGTCACGGACATTGAGGCAATCAAGAATTCTATTCGGCACCTTATTCTCACCGGACGTGGTGAGAGACCCTTTCATCCAGAACTTGGTTCTGGTGTTACAGATCTTCTCTTTGAGAATGTCGATGGTTTTACTGCAGCCGTACTACGAGATGAAATCATCGATGTGGTTCGACTGCATGAGAAAAGAGTCGATAATGTAGATGCAGAAATTTATGATGATGCAGATCGTAATGCATTCTATGTTACGATTCGATTTAGTATTAGACAAACAGATATTCCAACAGAGGTGTCTTTCTACCTTGACCGCATACGCTAATGAAACAATTAAATGTAACTGAACTTGATTTCGATCAAATCGCAACGAATCTAAAGGCCTATTTCAAGAGGGCAGATTCTCCATTTAAGGATTGGGATTTTAATGGTTCTGGTCTCAGCCTCCTGATCGATGTTCTTGCCTATAATACACATTACAATGCAATGCTTGCACACATTGCAGTCAATGAAAGTTTCCTTGGTTCTGCACAATTGAGAAAAAATGTTGTCGCCCGTGCAAAGACTCTTGGGTACCTGCCATATAGTAATTCTGCTGCATCATCTATCATATGGCTTGCTGATGCTGGTGATATCTCTTCTCTCACGGAAGTTCCAAGTGGTACAAATTTCACCGCCACAATTGGTGGTGTATCATATAATTACACAACCTTTGGTGCCACGACCAGAGATTTTAGTGTCGTGGCAAATCGATATCTGACGATCTATCAAGGTTCTCGCAAGACGGTTCAATTTCAATTTGATGACAAGGTCCCGAATCCAAGATTTGAACTCCCAGATGCAAATATTGATATCAAGGCAAATCTGATGACTGTCTCAACGAAGGCCGTGGGTTCTTCTTCCGTGACATCGTATACAAGATTCACTGAATTGGCAGACATTGATTCTACCACACCTGTTTACTTTATCTCTGAAAATCCAAATGGTCTATACCAGATCGAATTTGGTGATGGTACTCTGGGTTCTGCACCCACGAATCGTGATATCATCACCGTGACCTATCTGGTTACTGATGGTAAAGATGGTAATGGTGCGGCATCTTTTGATTTGTCATCTACTCTCACAGATGCATCTGGTAATTCACTGGATATCTCTGTGCAGAATGACGCAGATACTGATCTCACAGATCAGCAGAGAGCAGATCGTGAAGATCCAATAGGGGTTCGTGGTATTCCTACGATCTCCACGGGTGGCACAAATCGTGAGACCATCGAGCAGATTCGATTTAATGCACCACTGAATTATCAGGCACAAGATCGTGCTGTTACGGCAAATGATTATAAGGCTCTCGTTCTTGCCAACAGTGGTGCAAAATATGTTTCTGTCTGGGGAGGAGAAGATGAAGCCCAGTACGATCCTGAAATTCACAAGGGTAATGTATACATCTGTGCAAAGACCGAAGATACTCCAGGTTATCTAAGTGAATCAGATAAAGAAGCCCTAAGAGACGTACTGGATAGTAAAGGTGTGTTGACAATTCAACATGAATTTGTGAATCACCTGACGATCAATCTTTACTATGATATCTTCGTGAAGTATGATCCAAATCTGACATCAGCTTCCACGAATTCATTGGAAAGTGATATTCGTACGACGATTCAGAATTTTGCAGATGCCAATCTACAAGATTTCTTCTCGGTCCTTCGTCATTCAAAATTCCTCAAGACGATTGATGATTCAAATCAGGCATTCATGCATACTGTTGCTCGACTCAAGGGTTATTTCACATACGATTATGATGTGAATGATCTGCAAGATTATAATATTCAATTGTCTGGTCTGGTAGGAGATCTTGATCTTGCTTCAAATCAGCCTATCCGAAATCTCATAAGAATAGCGGCATCTCGGGGTAATACCAATGTAACATCACTCAATCAGGCACCTAATTACCAAAGGGTTCATGTGATAGATCTTGGTATGCCGCTTGATAGAAATTTTGATGTAAAATCTAGTACCACATTTTCAATTGCAACATTGGGTCCGAACGCTGACGGTGAAGATGGTTGGAGAAAAAATTGTTTTATCCGTTCAGCAAGAAATGGTGAGATCAGTGGGGCTTTTGATGGTACTAGATACCGTCAGTTATATGTTGTAACTAGTGATGATGATGTAATAACAGCAGATCTGGGTTCTATAGACTTACAAGAGCATAAAATTGCAGTAGATGAACCCTTTCCTGTTCGACCAGTTGGTATTGTGGATTATGATACTGGTATTGTGATTCTTTATGATCGTTCAGATAGTAATGGTGCAATCGCTAAGAATTATGGTAAAACCGAATTGACTGCAATTGATGGAAATGGTGATGAACAGACCTCAGATTACCCAACAGAACCACTTGAATTCAGATTTAAACCAGCCTCAGATAATGTGGTTGCCCGTCGCAGATCGATTATAGATATCGATGTCACGAAATCAACAGTTACAGTAGAAAAAGATGCGATCAAATACCTAGGTTCGGTCGGAGCTTCGAGTTTTGATACAGTAGAAAGAGTAGATCCAGATTTTGACCTATGAGTGAATCAGTAGCCAAGGCAAGAAAAGGTGGGTATGAGGCAACAAATGTCAATTCCCTGATCCCGAGATATGTTATCTCACCGGAATTGAGAGATAGCGCTCAGGGATTGATTAAATTCCTTGAGGAATATTATTCTTACCTCCACGAAGAGGGTAATGCCCTGTATGAACTTGATCGTCTGGAGAAGCAATTTGATGTCGACGAGACAGATGACAAATATCTTACTGCGATTCAGAATGAAATTGCCTCGATCATCCCAGAAGTGCCTGGAATCGAAAAGAAGGTTCTGTACAAGAGAATCGTTCAGTTCTATAGAGCCAAAGGAACCAAGGATGCCGTTGCAACATTCTTTCGTATCTTCTTTCCCGATAATAGTGCACCGGATTATCCGCTACTGAAATATCGATACGATCTTGGTGGCAATATTATTCCCCATGAGTATGAAATTATTCATGGTGAGACATTACCTCGGGAATGGAGAGCATTGTACAAGGCGCTTTCTCACCCAGCGGGTATGAAGATGATTGCGATCCTTGAACTTCTGTGCCAGAATTCTACACATGCCATTGAAAGAGGCATTGATGATCTGGATTCTGAGTATGATGGTGATCTTTCTGATCCTGATTCTCCAAATTTTATTCGGTATGATTCTCATGTCGCAATCGTCCAGTTCATACAAAAATATTTGGCCATTGCAAAATATCCTGGTAGAAGTTGGGTGAATACCTTTGATGGTTCTACACCACAGATTCACCTGAATCCAGAAGATAAAGATCTACAGATTCATCTTCCCCTGACGGAAGAATACCATGATGCCATTGGTACCTTTGATATCCGTAATATGGAGTATGATTCAGATGAATACTTCAATGATGACTGGAATCGTATCATTGGTCTTGGTCCATATCTTGATACTGCAATTCGTATGCAGGATCAATCGGGAAATGAACTGCATGGTATTCTACGGGAACCAAGGAACTCAGCGGGTGATGTTGCCTCTGATGACGCACCCCTGAGTTTTGAAACAGATGGTACCTTTGTCTTCAATGGTACGAATAGTGGAGGAGAATATATTTTGCTCCCACTTGGTCTGGATGATTCTGATCTCAGTGATGGTAATTTCTATACATATGCCGATGATGTTCTGGATGCGGCATATGCAGTATATGGCAGTAAGACAATCTTTAAGGATACAGATGATTGGTCAATTGCATTCTGGTACAAGGGTGTAGAAGCCACGGCAGATGCACCGGATCATAATCCACCATCGGTGCCGGATTCAGATCGAACAGATTTCTCACCACTTGTGTCTGCAACAATGTATAGTGAGACAACGGCACCCACGAATGGTTATCAGTTTGGTTTGTTTGGTCAGTATAATTCCATGATCGGTATCAATGATGATGGTGCTGGTGGTAAATTGACTTGGGTGTATAACAAGGGAACAACACATCCTCAGGTAATGTCAAGCACAACGATCAATGATAACAAATGGCATCATTGTGTGGTTGTGAATACCGGTGGTTCTGGTAAGGGATCCATTGACATGTATGTGGATGGTGTCAAAGAGGTAAGTGCATTTGAACATGATCAAAGTACCTCGAATCCATATACCACGAATTCATACTTCATTGCAAATTCCTTGATGCGTGGTGATCTTTCCTTTGATTCTGATGGTAGTGGTAATACAAATCGAATTCCGGCAGATGATCCAGAATACTCTCAGGGTTCATTGTTAGATTATCGAGTCTACTCTCGTGCCCTCACTTCTCATGAGGTGAATAATATCATTGCACTACATAGTAATCATGCCGTGGAGACATCATTGATCCTGACCTCAACTTCTACAGAAGACAATATCTTCAATGAAAGATTTTCACTGCGTGGAAGAAATGTTGTGGACTGGAATGATCAACGGCAGCGTTTCTTCCAGCAATATGGATTAGTTGCACCATTTCCAAATGTTCCACATGAACCATATAGTTCAAGGCAAAGATCATATTCTGTCCGAAAAGCATATAATAGTACTCTGAAATACAAGGATAGCACACCCATCTCTGTATACAAAAACACACCCATTAGTGTGGTCGATGGATTTCATCATGGTCTTCATGAATTCATTGACGATCTAGGTGGAGGTAAGTACTTGGGTGGAAATGAGTTTCAGCAGATCAATGTGGGTACGAATATTGTTCGTAAGATCAGTGGACAATATATTCCATTCACACTTGGTCTGGACTCTGATTCTGACATATACAATATCACATTTACTGATTCAGATTCATTCAGTGACTATAATATTCCAGCAACAAGATTGGCTGCAATTGCCGGTGAAGCCGGTCAGGTGACCTTGGAGATTGATGAAGATAATAAACTTCCTGATATCAAACGTATTGAGGGTTATGGTATTGATATTGCTGAAAGAACAGAGGTAAAAGATGATGGAGCTGGTGGTAATAATCCAGTAGCTTTTGAATTGCCATTTAGTTGGAATAATCTTACTCTACTTGAATCATTCTTTGATTACACTGATTATGGTAGAATCGATTTTGATCTTGTGATTGATGCCACCTGGGCAAAATATACTGGTGAAGAAAATGACGGTCTACTTCAGACGAATATTGAGAATTGGTTCGTGAAGGTCAATGGTGTGATTCTAAACAACACCAGTTATAGAACTGCAGATGATACTAGAGTCACATACAGATTTACCTGGTTGAATCCACGTTTCTTTGAAAATCCTGGTGATGCAATACCAACGGATAGATACTGTAACCTCAGAGAGGCCGATGCCGCCGTCTTTGGTGGAGATGGAGAAGTAGCATACAGTCGTAATCCAATCATTGGTTCTCAGGCATTTTTCTCTGATGATGCTGAAGATACCTCATTCAAATTGGTACTGATCGATAGAAATGATGCGACAAATCAGATTGGATGGCCAAGTATTTCTAAGATAGCTACGAATGAAGATTTCTCGGTAAATCTCAGAGTTGACTATCAATATAAAGATACACTTAATAATGTAATTGATCGTTACTTCGGGCGTAAGAAGGCAGATATCCATGATATTTCCGATGGTGAAGCACCATTGGTTAAAAAGATCACTGCAGCATATGGTACTGAGGTCATGGATATTATCAGTCATGTATCTAATACTAATGATTCTCGGGTCGATACAGATTATCAGGTGGGTACAAGAACACAAATTCAGATCGCCAAAGATCTTGTACTCTTTGATGAAACAGATAGTGTCACGAAGCAATATCTTCGGGAAGAAGATGGTATCACTGGATTGGACCCAGATGAGTTGGCTGTGGCACAAGTGATGGATGGTGATCAGGAGATATTCACACCAGCACAAAGAAATAAAGTTATCTGGGGAGCCCACACATACCAAAATAACCTATCAAATGCACAGGCGGGTTCTTACATGGACATGCCATGGCAGGACATGGCGAACTATCTTGGTTTCAAGATTGAATTCGATGCCAATGCCCTTAAAGAAGGATTTGACTTCGAGCTTCATTTTGCCGGTATCTGGGGAGAATACTGGCAGAAGAATGAAGATGACGATGGTACTGCTCGTATGTGGGTCAATCATGTCCGAGGTGAAGATGAGTATGCTGTAGATGGAATACCAAACCTACAGAATTATAATCACACACCAATCACAAATTCACACCACACAGACTGTTGGCCTTTCTCTTATAAGATGAAAGAATTCGGTAGTTCATTACCAGAAGGTGAACGTGATGGTGCAAATTATAGGATGGTGAAGCGTAATGATGGTATGGACCTCTTTATCGTAGGTAAGATTCACCAATTCTGGAGAGATGGTGCCCACCCACATCTTATGATGCCTGGTCTTTCTATTGCACCCAAAGATCAGACACTTGAGGTCTGGAAATTCAAGAACTATAACCCAAGGCAATTGACATTGAATCTTCAATGTCCTGATGATCGTGTCTATCTCGGTGCTGGTTCAAGGGAACCTTTCTTGGGTGTGCTCAGAGAAACACCGATCTCAAATAATAAGATTGGTTCTGAGTATGGTACCCTGAGTTCTCTTGCGAAATGTGATGCTCGAACAAAAGACAGATCCGGTTTCTATCCCGAGCGTGGACCGAATACTGAGTATGGTCAAAACCTCACTCAGGTATACCATGATCTTGATCTGTACGGGTACACAACGGGTGCTCTGAATTATTCCCATACCAAGGGTAGAATTTCAGAACTGCCTTCGGTTGGGCCATGGACAACCGATAACCCATGGAGTGGTTCTGCAATTGGGAATCAGGTTCTACCCGGTAGAGGACTTTCAATCGATTCAAGGTATATTGACAATTCTGCTCGATCATCCGGGGCAAATACAGCAGACCTTGAAACATTTTATAGCTCTTTACAGAATATATGGATTGCTTCACAACAAATTGTTACAAATAATAATATTACGACGTCGTATCAAGAAGATACGATCAATGATAGGATTATTGGTGCAGCACATATCCTGAATGTCATACAGGGGGTAGATTCAAATCTTACATGGCCCACAGATGTAACACAAATCCAATATGGATGGAGTGGTTCTGGTGATGCAAAAGAAAATCCGTATGATCTTACTCTTTATAAGCATGGCGCAGATCCACAGAATTATTTCACCAATATAGACGGCGGCGGCGAGAGCCGATTGAGCGAAGATAAAAACGTCTCTCGTAAAAGAACTCTGGAATCCGGGAATGGTATTCCATTGAGTGAATGGTACCGACAGTATAAGGTCACACCAGCACATTTCCATGTCAGTAGAATTCAGGGTGTCGATCAGAAACTTCAGGTAGGTAATGCACCGGCAGGTGCTAGTCAGGTATACCGTCTGGTAAAAGCTAAGGTTATCGCACAATTGATTCACGATGACGACGACACCGTTAGTACCTATGTTTACCGTGGTAGAATCTTCTATAACGCAGGCGTAGTAAAATTGCTGCGGCATATCAAAACGGGTGAAGAAATACCAACACCAACCGGAATATATTTTGAAAATGGTAAATATCCTGAACTTGATTTTCTTCAGGCAGAGAATCAGATTAATGAGATCTTTGGTGGTAACGATAGTATTCAATTGGGTTCTGAACAAATCGCAAGATTGGATACAGTCATCATGGTATATATTCCGGGGCCTGGGCCCATGGCGATAAATTCTTCTGGATTTACAGAAGTAAGTACGAACAATAATACCTTCGACTCATTGCCGCTTATTCTGGACGCTGATGAAGCCGATCCCAATATCCTAGTAAGACCACATGAGACATTCCTTGAAATCGGAAGTTTACTTCAGGGATTTGAGAATAATGGTGTAAAAGATAGTCTTACAGATACCGCTGATTGTACACACGCAAATCTTTACTGTCGATGGCACCTGAAATACAAGAATAATTCTGCTGAAGAGGGTATCTTTTTTCAGATCCCTTGGAATATGACCAAGGGTAATACCTCATTCTCAAATTACCTCTTGCAGATTGAGAACCAGAAATATGATGGGAATACGGTAAACAGAAGTGGTAATAAAACAATTGATACTGCCAGAAACTATTTCTCTGAATTCGTGGGGAATAAACAAAATACACCGGGTGGTGCACCCGATAATATTCCAGCATCATTACTTGTCCGTGAGATGTTCCGACTCAAGGGTGAGAATAGATCTGATGTTAAGGAGAATAATATTGATGGTTTCACGGCAGATACAGAATCCCTGGGTTATTATTACCCATCATCAAAGGCTGCTCTACGTTACCTGAATGATAAAAATACTGATAATCTGGATCATCGCACCGATAAAGATACCGTAATATCTGATACACTTGATCTATTCAAATTGAGTGATCGTATGCCACGAATGACCGGAACTGTTAATGGTGCACCGGCTAATCAAAGTCAACCAGAACTGATCTCATTTGTGGATTATGCACCTATCAATAACTATGAGACGACACTGGATAAATTTCAGAGGAACAGTGATCCCGAGGCTATTCTTGCTAACATGAAATTTTATCGAAGGGGTACTGATGAAGTTAATAACTGGAGAGGACTAAAATCGAATACACAATTAGACAATGGTACTCCAACAAGTGAAGGATTTTTCTCGGTTATTCCAGTCGGTACAGAAACATATATAAGAGGTACCGGCAGACCACGTATATTAAATTATGAGGCACCCACGAGGTCGAACAATTATGTAATGACGATAGAATTACAAAGTCCCGGGGATAATAGCCGTGTGATCATTACAGATGAAAGACCGGGCACACCACCCGGTGAAAGAACGGTTGTTGCAGACTGCTTTATTCGCGGAGGCTATACAGCCACATTTAAGGTTCCTGTGATACAAGATCCAGATCCAGACGATCAGGGAGAAATCGAAGTTGTTGGTGGTGGTGTGGTTAATCACTATAATCCGGCAACTGCCGGTAATACGAAAAGAGGTTATGATGCACTGATACCCAATGGTATCGTTCCACCAAACCACAATAAATTTCTGGGTCTACCACATATCTTAAATCAACCAGATCCAACAAATCTTATTTTATCTACTCAGTAGTCACAGTATAAATAATAGAAATTCAACAGCAGTTAACTACTATGGCAATTATCACAGACGATTTTAGAAGAACAAGTGCAGAACTCTTTCATAATGATCTGAAGGCAGATTCAGCTTCTGTCACGACGGCATATGAATATTATGTTGGTATCGGTAAATCAGACCCATACTATGATGATGAAAATGAGAGTGAAGATAATGCTGCATTTGATGGTGTCGCAAATCCAAGAGCAGGCAAGATATACCAGAAAGAGGTCCTGGAAAATCTATCTACCGTCATTAAGGTCGTAGAGGGTGCCAGTGCAGAATCATATCGTGTGATTCCTCGGTATAATTTTGTCCCTGTCACTACAGAGGCTCGAAAGTATAAGGTCTACGATCCAAATGATGAAGCATGTTTTGAGGCTGGTGGTGGTTTTCAACCATGTATCGTGATGAATGCCAAGAGACAGCTCTACATCTGCATTCGTAATTCAGATGATTCGGGTACCGTCAGTACAATGACACAGGCCGAGATCGATGATATGGAACAGGGTGTGACTGCTGGTGGTAGATTCTCAAGCCTTACCGATTCTGATGGTGATTCTAATCACGAAGAAGTCGATGGCATCTTGAACCCCAATGATGGTAATTATCTCTTTGCCTATGTCTGTCAGATTAGTAATACCAGTGGATTCTACACACCAAATTATGTTGCTGTAACGAACACCGATTACTCATCACTTGATTCTGATGAAAATAATCCGGTAGATGCCACCGGTGGTCTCTTCTACGGGTTCTCAATCGAAAGTGGTGGTTCTGGGTATGGTCAGGGTTCTGATTCTGATGCCTACCCTCATGTGATCGTCACGGGCAGAAGAACTGATGGAAGTACATTCAAGTGGGATTCAAATACAACATCTGGTGATTTCATTGATATCTATGTCAATTCTTCTGGTGTGATTGATTATATCGGCATCGATAAGAATGCTGTTCTTGATCGTGGTTCTTTGTCTGATGAGAGAGATTCTTTCCTGGATATTGTTTATGCCACGGTTCATGTGTTTGATGAAGACGGAGCTTCTGGTTCCGGTGCTATTGTGAAGCCAATGATTGCACCACTAGAGGGTTTTGGTGGTGATAACCTGAAACTTCTTCCTTCTTACTTTGTTGGTATCAAGGCTCAATTTCAAGAAACAATGGAGGGTGATGCCATTATCAATACAATCACAAATCCATATACATTCCGACAGGTTTCATTGATTCGAGGTTGGAAGGCTGGATCTGATGGTATTACATTGGCAGCCGGAGAGTCTAATACATCTGCAGATTGTCATAGATTCTTGGTCAGGGTTAGTGGTAACACACCCGAGACTGGTGATATCATCTGGCAGAACCTTTCAGGTTTATCTTCCAGTAGTGCGAATGCCTTGGATAATGGTGATCCTGTTGCGATTGTTGATTACTATGATTCAACAACCGGCCGGGTATATTATCACCAGAATGCAAATGATTTTGCCGTGAATCCAAATTATACAATGAGAGAATTTCATGCAACAACTGCATTCTATATCAAGAACGCTGCAGATGATACTAGTGATTCTGTGACACCAAATGCCATTGGTACCGGTGAATATTATCCATATGTTCAATCCAATGTCCTGACTGCTGGTAGAAATACTAGAATTGTTCAGAATGCAACTGTCCCCTACAGCAGTGGTGTCTTTACATCATTCCCAACATCGAGTCCCGCCAATACATCCACATATTCATATCCCGTGATTCAGAATGGTGACGTGATCTTTGTGGAGAATCGAGCTGCAGTGACACGTTCGACAGGTCAGACTGAAGAGATTCGTATTGTCATTCAATTCTAATCATGGCTATTGCTCATGCAAAAGACTTCTACACCATTGATGATAACGGTATAAGAAGTTACGATACGGTTGATGAATTTGCTCTCAAGGCAAATGCTACAATCAACCAGATCGATAAATTAGCATACTTCAAATACACACTGGATAATAAGTTAATGGTGCCGAATGGTGAGGATATCACATTCGATGGTGCACTAATCGTTAATGGTGGTAATCTCTATTCTGATAGAGCCTCTGCGCAGAAGATCAAGGGAATTCCTATCGATGTTGATGGCATTGAACACAATGATGTCCTGACATATGATGCTCAAAGACAGGTCTTTGCTCCAACTCGAGGTCTTGCGAGATATTATGGACCGTATGCTGGCAAAAAGGTTGGAAACGTATACACATTGAACTTCTACCATACAAGTGATGTGATGGTTCAGGTCTTTGGTTACGTCAGGGCAAAGACCAATGAAGATCAGACATTTCAACTCAGGTATGGTAACGGTACATCAAATAACCTAGACGAAAATGGATTATTGGTAACAAAGGATGTGATTGATAGAAATATAATTCACCAAAAGGATAATGCATCACAGCGGTATACATATATTCGACCTGCCGTGATGGCTGGTATGATAATAGCATCCAAGGGTACCAAACAATTAGAATTTGAGATACCCCAGTCCGTAGATGAAGAAAGATTTGGGATACACTTTCTGCTATATTGTTCCGGTGATATTAGTGGACCATCTGTGGTGGAACCCATTCCAGTAAATCAATTGGAAGCTGGTACTGGTGATGCTGATACATATGCAAAAGTCAGACTTTCGAGACTAGATGAAATCGAAAACCTAAAGGATTAATATGCCGATTGTTGATTCAATAGATTTCAGTCAATTTAATGATGGCCAGGGATCATATGGTCAACCAACTGGTCTGGCATATTCTGATTCACTTAATACGTGGAGAAAAAAGACGAATGGTATCATCAATTATGTCGATGGTCTTATTCCCTTCATTGATTTTGTAGGACCCAATGGTGGCCTTCGGATTCTCACTCAAGATGAAGGTGATCGAAAAGCAGGTAGCCTTGTCTTTACTGGAAACGTCACAATAAATGGTTCTCTTCTCTTTCGTGACATATCTGCAAATACAATTCAGGGAATCCCAATCGGTGAGGGTACTGAGGAATCACCGGCACATGACAGTGTTCTGATCTATAATAAAAATCAGAATCAATTTGATATCGCATTAAAACCACAATCATTTCAGGGACCATTCATTGATCTTGGCACGACATTTGATGCCACTGGTAATGATTCAAGTGAATTTGATAATGAAGATAGTCAGTCTGATAGAACTGCAGTTCAGGAGATCTATATCCGTAATAATGGACGAAGAGACGACGATATCATTATCTTTGCAGAGGGACCATATTATGGAGAAAATGGAATCATCTCTCTTTGTGTCACACCTAATTATAGAATACCTGGCATAAATGGTGAGAATCAGGATGAAAATGATGGTACGATCTACTATAAATCATCACTCCATGTGCTGCAAAATACCCGTGTTCAGGGATGGAATGATCGAGGTCATTATGGTAATTTTCAGCTTGTGGGTAGAGTCTCAGTTCCACCTGGTGTGAGCGAGATTTCCGTGAGGATCATATCATACTCTGAAAATTGGAATCCAGCAGAAACCGGTACACCTTGGACTGAGGATGCAAATCATTATTTCATGGGAGATAATCCCGTGAGATTCATGCTGTATTCTTCTGATGATATTGAACAGATAGCAAGACCAGAATAATATGTCACAGAAATTTGATAGCATTAAAGATAAGGGAGTTACGACATTTGATAGCTTCTCATCTTTTGCACAGAAATTCAATGGTATCATCGATGAGGTTCGCCATACAAATGAATTCATGCAGAATGGGTATGATCGTGGTGGTATTCAGATTGATTCCAAGGGTAATCTTCGTATCACTGATCGTGATGTCTATATCGATGGATCATTGAATCATTCATCTTTCAATATCACTCAACTTCTTCGGCAGGATATTGACCTAACTGATCTTGCTGATAATGGTATTTTGGTATATAATGATGATTCAGACGAATGGCAGATCCAGGAAAAGCCTGCTTTGGTTCAGAAAATCGGGGATGATGGCGGTATGATTTACCGGGGATTCCCTCTGTCAATTGACCTTGATGGTGATTTTGATGCATATACCGGTCAGGCAAGAATCAGAATCAATTCAGAACACACAGATGATCTGAATGTCAAATTGTTCTTGTACTATAATGTTGTGGCGGCAGATGGTGATCCAATCGTGACTCTGAGTTACAGAAGAGCAGATGATGCTACCAGAACATATAGTGTCATTCATCAACAAAGAGGCACGGTCGATAATCCTGGTTCAGCAGATTTTGGTTTCATTGGTGGGCAGATGATGATGGAAGAAATCACAGTTGCAACCACTGATGATGATGCTGATCAGAGAAATGAGCTAAAGATCGATAGAAATACAGGTGCATTCTTGAATTATGACGATAACTTCAAGATGAAACTCATTCTGGTATCACCAAAACCAATTTCTATCGATAAACCCGGAGAAATTAAACCATCATAAATAGGAACAATGGCTAATTACGAAGACATATATATTGACCAGGGTGCAGCCTTTACGGCTGAGATTACAGTAAAAAAAGATGGTCAGAATTTTGATCTATCAGCCTATAACTATTCTGGTCAGATTCGTAAGACCGTAAATTCAGATGCTGTAACAACATCATTTACGATTGTTCAAAATTCAGATCCCGATCGTACAAATGTCCTTGATATTTCACTCACACATGCACAGACATCTCTCTTGACCGCAGCAAGATATGTGTATGATATTGAGGCAACAGAATCTGATTCTGATGGTGCCGATTCAGATTCACTTGATATTTTCCGATTGATTCAGGGAACGATTCATGTATCAAAGAATGTAACAAGATAATATGGCAAAATACTTACATCAAATTACAGAATTAAGTGAGGTTCCGGCAAATGGTGATCTAGTCCTTATTCAAGATGTATCAGATGTCACAGATTCAGCAAATGGTACCACAAAAAGAATAACATATGGTAATCTCACCTCTGATTTAATTGGTCTTACTGATCTAAGTGTTGGTGCTGAAGCTTCTGCATCTGGTGATGGAGCAATCTCCTATAACAATTCTACAGGTGTCTTTACCTATACTCCTCCAACACTTGCTGGTCTCAATGGTTCTATTGATGACCTGACTGATGTTACTCTGACATCTACTGTTACTAATGATATCCTGAGATGGAATGGTTCAGCCTTTGTAAATACAGATTCACCTACACTTGA
>Ga0208149_1000396_pt1 | contig 16847 bp, 15 predicted proteins | sample DEB08_DNA_15_FD_184533 | JGI IMG/M metagenome (GOLD analysis project Ga0208149, IMG submission 184533) | Aqueous microbial communities from the Delaware River and Bay under freshwater to marine salinity gradient to study organic matter... | ecosystem: Environmental > Aquatic > Marine > Coastal ... | reverse complement strand
AGAAAACTCTACGGACCAGATTGTTTACTACTATGTTATAAGGATTGAGGATGCGGATACGCTTGTCAACACTACTGATATGCCTTTCCGTTTCTATCCATGCATGGTTGCTGGTCTTGCCTATTACATCGCCATGAAACGTGCGCCAGAGCGTCTTCAAATGCTTAAAGCTGTGTACGAGGAAGAGTTCCAACGTGCATCGGATGAAGACGATGACCGCGTTCCTTTGAAACTGCAACCTAGTATTCGATACTTGAGGGTCTAATGGCATACGCAAGTGGAAGCAAAGCTTGGGGTATTTCTGATCGGTCAGGTCGCCGTTACCGTCTTCGTGAGATGAAGAAGGAGTGGACGGGTGCTTTGGTTGGTCCAGATGAATATGAGCCGAAGCATCCACAGTTGTTTCCGATTAAGGTTGGTCCAGATCCTCAAGCTCTTCGGAACCCAAGACCTGATGTAGCTGAGGCGTTACAAGTATATGTTGGCGTTCCGACTGTTGAATATCCAAAACTGACCCGTCCTCGTATGTTAGGGTCGGTTGGATCGGTAACAGTGACGACGTAGGAGAAAAGCAAATGGCGTTCACACTTACCGAATTAACCCAAGCAATACAGGATTATTGCGAAAACGACGAAACAAGTTTCGTAAACAATATTCCTTTGTTTATTCGTTTAGCGGAAGAGCGCATCTTGAAGAGTGTGCAGTTGAACCTGTTTAAGAAGAACGTTTCTGGTTCGATGACGAGTGGTAATAAATATTTGGCGGCTCCTTTAGACTTCTTGGCACCTCTTTCTCTTTCTGTTGTTGATGGCAACGATGACTTACAGTTCTTGATGTTTAAAGACACGGACTTTGTTCAGACATATACTCCCGATGCAACGACGACGGGGTTGCCTTTGTACTATGCATCATTTGATGTAGATAACTTTATTTTGGGTCCAACTCCAAATGCTAACTTTGTCACTGACTTGCACTATTTTTATCGCCCAGCAAGCTTAACGGCGGGCGCAGGATCTGGCACAACTTGGTTAAGCACGAATGCGGAAATTTCTTTGTTGTATGGATCGTTGATCGAGGCGTATACATACATGAAGGGCGAACAGGATGTTATGGGCATGTACATGGCTCGGTTCCAAGAAGCTCTGGGTCGTATGAAGAACCTCGGTGAAGCTCAAGAGACGACGGACGAGTATGTTACAGGTAGAATTGTAAGGATTAAATCATGATACCAAAGCTTCAAATAGCAGAGCCGGATGGGTTTTCGGTTGAGGTACACACCACTCAGAACCGTGGCTTTACGCCAGAAGAAATAGCGGAACGGTGTGCGGATAAAATCATTTCTGTTTCGGATGAAGCGCATCCTGGAATACAGGCTCAAGCTAGGGCATTTAAGGGGGATATTTCTCGTTTAGTTGCGTTCTATCTACGAGAGGCTATCAAAAGCGACAGAACTACGGTATATAATGCACTTACAGATGCGGGACATCCAAACCTCGCCGAACTAATCAGGAGACTGTGACATGGCCTTTACTGGCAACTTTATGTGTACGAGCTTTAAAAAAGAGCTTATGACTGCAACACACGATTTTACTGCGTCTACGGGAAATACTTTTAAGTTGGCAATGTACACCAACAGTGCTTCCTTTACAGCAGCAACAACGGCTTATACTGCTACGAATGAGGTAAGTGGTACAGGTTATTCTGCTGGCGGCGGTACATTGACAAACGTTACGCCTACGACATCTGGTACAACCGCGTATGCTGATTTTGCTGACTTAACGTTTTCTACAGCGACAATCACGGCTCGTGGAGCGTTGATCTATAACGATACGGCGACAGGTGATCCTAGCGTTGTTGTTCTGGATTTTGGTGGAGATAAAACATCTACTGCTGGGGACTTTACTATTGTTTTCCCAACTGCTGACGCAAGCACTGCGATTATTCGTATAGCCTAAATAATTTAGGCTATTGAAATGGCACTTATTGCAGGTTGGGGGCGAGGCACATGGTCTGAAGGGGCTTGGAGCAGGCCACTTCCTGTAACAGTAACGGGAGTTGCTGCTACAGGCCAAATTGGTTCTGTTACTGTATCAGGAGCAAGTGATGTTCCTGTTACGGGTCTTGAAGCTACAGGCAGTGTGGGATCTGTAACAGTTGTTGCGGAAGCTAATGTTTCTCCATCAGGACTAAGTGCCACAGGTCAAGTAGGCTCAGTTGAGGCCTTAGCTTCAGCTGTTGTCTCTGTCACCGGCATATCATCTACAGGCAGTGTGGGATCTGTAGCAGTTGTTGCAGAATCAAATACTTCTGTTACAGGTGTATCCTCTGTAGGTAGTGTTGGTTCTGTAACAGTTTCTGCAAATGCTGATGTTTCTCCAACAGGAATTGGTGCATCTGGTAATGTTGGTTCTGTAACGACTATCGCGGAAGCTAATGTTTCGCCAACAGGTGTAAGCGCCACTGGAGAAGTTGGTGAGGCAGGTGTTCAGCAAAGTGCAGCAGCTTCCGTAAGCGGTGTGTCTGCAACCGCAGCAGTGGGATCTGTAACAGTTTCTGCAAATGCTGATGTTTCTCCAACAGGAATTGAAGCAACAGGGATTGTAGGTAGCGTAACAGCTACTGGTATAGCTAATATTACAGTCACTGGTCTTGAAGGAATTAGTGAATCTGGTACAGCTACTGTAAATGCAGGTGCAAATGTACCTACTACGGGCCTTCAGGCAATAGGATCAGTAGGGGCTGTAACGGTCGTTGCAAATGCTGATGTTTCCCCAACAGGTGTTGAAGCGACAGGGGCTGTAGGCTCTGTTGACATTGAATTTGGAATCACAGTTCCTGTCACTGGTGTGGAAGGCACAGGTTTAGTTGGATCTGTTACTTTAAGTCTTGGAATCACATTTCCTGTCACTGGTGTGGAAGCCGCAGGATCAGTTGGATCTGTTACTACAACAGCAGATTCTAATGTTTCTGTTACGGGCGTTTCTGGTACAGGGCAGGTGGGGTCGGTTGTCGCATCAATACCAAAAGATGTTTCTGTCACTGGTGTCTCTGCAACGGGTCAGGTGGGGTCGGTTACAGTTACGGCAGCATCAAATGTGTTTCCAGACGGAGTTTCTGGGACAGGGAAAACATCACAGGTTCTTGTTTGGGGTCCTATTGTTCCAAATCAGAATCCGAGTTATACTCCGATAACACCATCTTCCACCCCTTCTTGGAGTGACGAATCACCGTCTCAGACTCCAGGTTGGGAAGACATAGCAGCATAGGGGAAAACCATGCCAAGTACATATACTACGAACAACGGTATTGAAAAAATTGCAACTGGTGAACAATCCGGTACATGGGGCGACACCACGAACGTAAACTTTGATCTGTTGGACGAGGCTCTTGATGGACAGGTTTCGATTGCATTAGCAGGAACGGGAACCTCTGGTTCGCCTAACGATCTTGAAATTACGGACGGTACATCGTCAAATGGTCGAAATCGTTTTGTTGAGTTTACAGGTACACCAGGCGGCGACACGTATGTTCGCTTGACTCCTAACGATTCTGAGAAAGTGTTCTTTATTCATAACAACACCAACCAGACGCTGTTATTGTTTCAAGGTACATATGATGCGGCTCGGGATTATTCGCTTGCAGCGGGGCTGAGTGCTGTTATTCGATTCACTGGTGGCGGCACAACATCCTACGCATACAACGTATTTACGGGGCTTGATGTTGCTGGCGATCTGGCTGTGGATACAAACACCCTCTATGTAGACAGCACGAATAATCGTGTTGGGATTGGGACTTCAAGCCCGTCACAACCACTAGACGTAACTGGTACTGTAAAAAGCACTGTTTCGTCTACGGGAGATTTTAACTTCGACGCAGTATCCAGCGGCGGCGGAAACTACCGGATTTATCCTGACGATGCAACCACTGCCAATCCGACATGGCTGCACCAAAGCAACAGTTCTGAGGATCAGGCGTGGGTGATTGGCGGTGTGGAGCGGGTGCGCCTCACATCATCAGGTAATGTTGGGATTGGTACTTCAAGCCCAGGATTTCCACTAGATGTTAAAAAAGATGGTGGTGCTGCAACCCTTACAGCCAGAATTTATAATGAAGGCACGAACGCAGCAGACGATGCATCATTGAGAATTGGAATAGCTGGGACAACTGGTCAATCAAATATATTTTTCGGTGATGGTGATAGTGCAACTGTTGGCAGACTGATTTATGATCATAACAACGATGCGATGGTTACGTATGTTAACGCCACAGAAGCCTTGCGCATCGATAGTTCTGGTAATCTAGGTATTGGTACTTCAAGCCCAGGTCATGACTTAGACGTTCAGAGGACAGCGGCAGATGCTATTATTCGTGCTAAAACCACTAATACGGGTGATGCAGATGCTCTCTTCATTGCGGATGCTAATGATTCTGGTGAAGCAGAATATAGAATGTACAGTGGCGGTGTTCAAAAAGCCACTGTTCAATGGAATAATAGTGACGAACTTAACATTACAACAACGACCGCACCAATAGATCTCCAACCCGCTGGCAATAATGTCATGCGAGTACAAGACACTGGTGGTGACGGTAGAGTAGGTATTGAGAATACGTCACCTGCTTATACTTTTGAAGTCCACAATGTAGCCATAGGTGGTAGTGGTGGCGAAGAAGGTTTTGCTATTACCTCTACTGGTTCTGTGTATTCATCAACAAATAACACTTCACAGGTTTACTTAAACGATAGTTCTGGTTCTGCTGGAACTCATAACTATATTCTGTTTCGTTATCAAGGCAGCACTATCGGCGACATTGATACTACAGATAATACAACAATACGGTATAATACTTTTGTTGGTGCTCACTGGTCACAAACAGCCGCTACAAACGTTCTTAAAGGCAGCATCATGTCTACCATTGATGAGATGATGCAGTGGACAGACTTTGAGTTTACAAACGAAGAGGGTGATGTTGAAAAACTAGCTATGGCTGGTCATGCTGATTATGTAATTGGTCAAGAGTACACTATCCCATGTGATGAAGATGGAAACACCGTAACAGCAACTGCTGTGGGGCAAACAACAGATAAACGCCTTGCTAAAGTTAAAGTGAGTGATGTTGCAAGTGACCGTTCTGTGTATGGTGTTTTTGGTGGGCAATATGCGGATGGTGATGTTTCTGTGGAGTCCCTTGGTGCATCCTTTATTCGTATTGGATCAGGCGTTACAGTACAGAACGGTGATTTAATTGAGAGTGCTGGGGATGGAACTGGTCGTGTCCAAGCAGATGACATTATGCGATCCTGCACCGTAGCAAAAATCACGTCAACGATTGCAAAAGAGACATTTGACGATGGCTCTAAATTGTACCCATGTACACTTCACTGTGGATAATACCACGTTAATTGTAAAAGGATAGAACAATGGCTGTAACTTACACATGGTCCGTCCCAATGACTGAACGTAATTTCTCAAACGGTGGTATCACTGTCGTACACTGGCGCTGCGAGGGCGTAGACGGTGATTACTCAGCGTCATCCTATGGCGCAACAGGCCATTCACCAGATGCGAATGCAGACGGCTTTATTGCTTACGACAGTGTAACAGAAGCTAACTGTATTGCATGGGCGCAAGCTCAAGTAGGTCAGGAAGATGTTGAGGCGGCTATTGCTGCTAAGATTGAAGCTGACAAGAACCCAACCAGCGCAGCGGGAGTACCGTGGGCCACTGAATAACTTAGAAGGAGAAGACAATGGCAGAGAAACAAACAAACGCCATCGTAGTCGACGACAAAGAATACGCAGAGGAAACTCTGACCCAAGAACAAAAGCTGTTAGCGGCACACATTCGAGATTTGGAGCGTAAGATACAATCAACACAATTTAACTTGGATCAATTGGCTGTTGGGAAAAAGTCTTTTGTTCAAATGTTGGTTGCATCGCTTCAAAAAGAGGAAGAGCCTGAAGCAGTCAACTAGGTGGAGAGAAGTGAATGCCGCTAACCAAACTGCAATTCCGCCCTGGGATCAACAAAGAAACCACTTCGTATTCTAACGAGGGCGGATGGTACGAGTGCGACAAAGTTCGTTTTCGGTTTGGCGTACCAGAAAAGATCGGCGGCTGGGAAAAATTCTCAAAATTTAACTTTTTGGGAACATGCCGCGCGTTGATGAATTGGACAGCTTTGGATGGCACTAACTTCATCGGTGCAGGCACTCACCTAAAATACTACATCAACGAAGGGGGTGGATATTACGATGTCACCCCTATTCGTAATACTACGGCGGCGGGAGAGATTTCCTTTGCCGCAGCAGCTAACACGTTATCTGCAAACATACTAAGCACTGACACGACAATTCCGTTGACAAGTTCTTCTGGGTTTCCAACTTCTGGGATTATACAGATCAATAGCGAAACTATTGAGTATGTTGGGGTCAGCGGAAACAATCTAACGAACTGTGTTCGTGGGTTTAATGGTACTACAGCCGCAGCCCACACTGCCTCGGATGCGGTAGACTGCGCTACAGTTACCGTGTCTGATACGAACCATGGGGCTAACCAATATGACTTTGTAACTTACTCTGGCGCGGTTAGTTTGGGAAGTCAGGCGACAGCCGACGTTTTGAACCAAGAATATCAAATTGTGTCGTTGATTGATGAAAACTCGTACCTCATTGACTTGCGAACTGTTTCTACGATTGGGTCTATTACGACAACCACGGGCCTAGATCCGACGTACGTTTTTGCAGACTCGTCCGACACAGGCTCTGGCGGAGGAAGCATTGTCGGTGCGTATCAAGTAAACACGGGACAAGACACGGTTACGTTTGGTACAGGCTGGGGCGCGGGAACTTGGGGCCGTGGAACTTGGGGCTCGGCTGCGGCTGTAAGCGCAGCGAACCGCAGCCTTCGTACTTGGTCGCATGACAACTTTGGCGAAGACTTGATCATCAACCCACGGGATGGCGGCATTTACTACTGGGATCGCTCTAACGGAACGTCTACTCGTGCTGTAGACATTTCAAGTGCGGCGTTTGGAACCACATTTTCGCCCCCTGTCGTTGCAAAACAGGTTTTGGTTTCAGATCGTGACAAACACGTTATTGCTTTTGGCACAAACCCTGAAGGGGACAATACGCAGGATCCTCTGCTTATTCGGTTCTGTGATCAGGGCAACATTCGCGATTGGGAAACAACCGTTACCAATACCGCAGGTGATTTGAAACTTGGCACGGGGTCCGAGATTGTGGCGGCGGTAGAAACGCGTCAACAGATTCTGGTGTTTACGGATGTGTCCGTTCACGCCATGCAGTATTTAGGGCCCCCCTATACATTTGGTATCAACATCATTTCTGATAACGTCACGATCCGTGGTCCTCTGACCGCGGTTAACGTTGAGGACACTGTTTACTGGATGGGTCAGGATGAGTTTTATATGTTCAACGGTGTGGTCAACCGTTTGGCCTGTACTGTTCGCGACTATGTGTTTAGCGACTTTAACTCTGATCAGGCTGGTAAGGCGTTTGGTGCAGTTAACGCTGCATTCGGGGAAATCTGGTGGTTTTATCCTTCTGCAAGCAGTACGGACAATGATCGTTATGTTGTGTTTAACTATCAACAGAACATTTGGTATTACGGCAACCTTGGTCGTTCGGCTTGGATGGACCGTAGTAGTGCGGAGGCGAATCCTGTTGCGGCGTCTACGGACCACTATCTTTACAACCACGAGCTTGGCTTCAACGATGGCTCGACGGTTCCAGCATCTGCGATTTCTGCGTATATTGAGTCTAGCCAAGTTACGATGGGCGAAGGCGACAACTTCGTTTTGTTGCGTAGACTTATTCCAGATGTGACCTTTCGTTCCTCAACGGATTCTCCAGAGCTAACGATGACGCTCAAGGCGCGTCGTTTTCCTGGTGCAAACTATTCGAGTTCGGACGCGTCCACTGTTTCGCAGACTGCGACTGTTCCCATTGAGCAATTTACCGAGCAGGCCCATGTTCGACTTCGCGGCAGGTCGTTTGCGTTACGGGTAGAATCGACGGACACAGATACGACGTGGAGGCTTGGTACGCCTCGGGTTGACATCCGCCCCGACGGGAGACGGTAATGTCGAGAAACACCCCCGTTCCATTTTTTACAATCCCGCCTCGGGACTACGAGCAGCAATACTTCATGCGTATGGTGCAGGACTTTTCTGTATATCTGCGTCGAATGCAGAACGCAGGGGAGGGACGAAACACGCAGCTTGTTTTAACAGAGCTTCAGACCGACGATAGCGGATTGGAAAATGGAGGATTGTTTCAACAAGACGGATTCGTTAAGATTGCATTAGCATACAAGCCACATGTACGGGGGTCCGCGGCTACCGGAACTGTCGGCGCAGTAACAGTGAGTACGCCATGACCGATACTATATTAATAATGCCGAATGGTTCCCGCTGGAAACCATCTTCAAGTTCTGATACAGTGCATTGTGTAAACTGTAGCAATGCAGTTGATACGCCAGAGGAGATCGCAAGCTACCCTAACGGCAACTGCCCAGATTGTGGACAGGCTTGGACAGGCGCAGAAAAACGCAGTACGGCAATCACAGTCACTGCGCCGGAAGCAATTCAAGGGGAAGCTTAATGAGTTTACTTTCGATAGTTGGTGGTCTTATTGGGTCAAGTATACCAGGACTTGGGCCAGTGCTTGGCGGTGCGTTGGGCAGCGGCATAGGTTCTCTTGTTAGTGGCGGCAGTACAGAGGATGCGTTGAAAGCGGCGGCTCTTGGTGGTCTTGGCGCTAAGTTCCTTGGCCCAGGTGGATCAGGCTTTCAGAACCTTCTTGGTTTAGGCCCAGGGGCGGCAGCGCAGCAGGCTGTAAACGAAAAAGCTACATCAGGTTTTTTTAGTGGTATTATGAGCGACCCCACAAAACTCAGCAACTTACTAACGCTAGGCGGTCTAGGTATCGCGGGCATCGGCGCGATGAAGGGGCCACCTGATCCGCTTAAAGAGTATCAAAAACTACAGGACTATCTGTCGGATCAATGGGACAGCATTGAAACAGATGACGCAGGGTATTTCACGGATCCTGTTTCGTATCGTTACTTTGACACCCAAGAGGAACTCGACGCGTTCCAACAACGGCAACGTGATAAGGGCGTTCCAGGGTATGCCGTCGGTGGTTTGATCGAGGGCCCAGGAACGGGGACCAGTGACGATATTCCGGCGATGATTTATCAGGGTGGTCGCCCTGTACGAGAGGCGGCTTTGTCGAATGGCGAGGTGGTGTTGTCGTTAAAAGATTTAGCAAACATTGGAAACGGAGACGCGGAGATGGCGGGGCGCATTATTGGTGACGCTCCGAATGGAACGCGTGGCGCAGCGGCAGCGAAACTGTACCGCAGCATGAGAGCGTAGGTGGAAACATGGCAGCAGTAACAGGCATACCCGACTATCTGAAGAAGTACCAAAAGGACATTTTAGAAAGAGCCAAAGCTCTTTCCAAGCGCCAGGTGCAGTTACCTGAGTACCAAGTTGCGGGGATGTCGCCGTACCAGCTTCGAGCTATGAAGATGGCCCAGCAGGGGATTGGCGCATACCAACCTATGCTGCAAGCGGGGGCGGACACCCTTGGTTCTGCGGCGGGGGCGTATAAGTCGGGCCTCGGTACGTTGGGAGATGCAGATCGGTTCTTTAAGCGAGGCGCACGGCAAGCTGGACGAGGCGAGCGGTTCCTGAGAGAAGGCCGTGGTCTTGCCCGTCAGGGGGCCGAGGCTCTTGAACGGTCGCAAGGTCGCTTTACGGGTCAGGGTTATAAGCAGTTTATGGATCCGTACCTTGAAGAGGTTGTGAGGGCGGGTCAAAAAGACATTAGGGAGCAAGGCGCACAGGCCATGAACCTAGAGCGTGGGCGTGGTTTGGGCGCGGCTGCACTGGGTGGAGCGAGCCGTGCGAACCTCGAAGCACGTAAGGTTGCTGAGCAAACGGCGGAGTCGGCTACGGACCTAGGTAGCCGTCTACGGTCTGAAGGTTTCCGTGATGCAATGACTCGGGCAGGTAGTGCCTTTGAATCTCAAAAGGGTCGTCAGCAAACGGCAGGTCAAGCCTTTGGGAATCTTGGTGTAGGCATGGGTCAGATGGCAGGGCAGCAGGCCAACATCGGGCGCGCAACCATGGGTGCGGGCACTGGCATGACTGGTATCGGCACGGGCATTGGATCGTTGGCAGGCGGACTTGGATCGGTTGGTACATCGCAGGCCAAACTGGCGGGCTTGGGTCAGCAGCTGTCTCAGAGCGACATCAACATGCTCTACGGCATGGGCAGCAACCAGCAACGTCAGCAGCAGGCGGAGCTAGATGCGATGCGCATGAACCAGTATCAGAACTACATGCAGCCATATCAGCAGCTTGGGTTCTACTCCGACATCTTCTCTGGCGTACCGTCGTCACAGATCAGCTTTACAATGCCGCAGCAGCCTAACCCATATACTCAGATTGGTGGCTTGATGATTGGTGCAGGTGGTGCCATGGGGGGATATGCATGAACGTAGCTAACCGCAAACTGTTCGCGAACCGTGATGCACGGAAAAAGCTTGCTGAAATGGGTGGTATCCTAGCCTCGTCTCCAGAACTTCTGGGCGAGGCCATGACGTTTGCAAATGGCGGGGAAGCTGAAGTTGAGCAATACGTTGTAATTATCCGTGGTATAAATGGGGGTCGGCCCATTCGGTTACGCGGTGACACGCTTGCAAGACTACAGGATCTCGTACCTGAGATCATGCAACAGGCGTTTGTTATGGACGCCGCTACTGCGGCTGAACGTGGTGTGGATGTAAACAGACTTCGTCCAGGCGACGCGTTTGTTGAGCGTCAGTTAACACCCGCTGCACCTGTGCCCACGGTCCAAGAATCTGTGGACGACCGCAGCATTCGCGACATCGATCGTGAGGGTTTAGCGTCGACATATGACTACAACCCGTTGAGTGGAAACTTCACTGAGCAGAGCCTTTCAGAGTTGTTGACCCCCCCAACGAACCAGATGGTTCAGATGGTTGAGTCTGGACTACAGTCTTTGGGTGTTGATGATCCAAACAAACCGTTAGTTGCGCAAGTTGATCCTAGTCTCGTAGCTCGACTTTCGTCTCCCCCCATGTATGACGTGACGGGGTTTGGGGAAGCATTTCAAGATGTTCTTCCTAATTTCACAAACGCAACGACGCTTGATTTCACAAACGCAACGATGCCTGCGCCAGAGGCATTCACTATGGATGACTCAACACAACGGATAACAGACGCCGCACTTGCTAACGCCGCACTTGGCCCTGTAAATATCCCACAAGAGGAAGATGAAGATGCGCTATTGGCTCAAGCTCAGGCGCTTTTGTCTGATGAAGCTAAAGCTCGTATTAACAGTGGAGATATACAAGCAACTGTAGAAAATGCTTCTAAGCTCTTGGCTTCCGAAGAACGAGCCGCAGCTACGGAGAACGACGGTTTTGTTCCAGTGATTTTAAACCAAGGGACACCAAGCATGGCGGTCTTTGATTTTGACCCAGCAACAGGGGAGATCCGTCCACGAGGCACGAATGCAGAGATTATGTTAATCGGCGGTGCCAACGCAGAAGCCAACGTGCAGAAGATGGTTATAGATCAATATAATCTCGAAAAAAACATAGCTCCTAGAGCAGAGGCGGAACGAGTCGCAGACGCCGCTCAACAACAGTTTGAGGCTACTGGAACAGGAGCAGATTTAGCTGCGGCTGCGGAAGCACGAAGAAAAGCTACAGATCTTATGAACACCGAAATGATACCGCTACCCTCTGCGGTGGATCAAGTTCTTAGCCGAACACAAACATTTAAAGACGTGCCATACGCATTAGACGAAATGGAAACGGAGCTTGCAGACGCCGCTAAAGCCGTTGCTGAGTCAGCAACCAACAACCCAGAAAATAAGGAAACTGTTCTTGACGCTACGGTGCTAAACTTTGACGAGCTTGTAAAGAAGTATCAACCGCGTGGCCCTGGCCCATATGAAGATGGGTATGTGTTTCCAAAAGGCGACGGAGAAAAAGGCGGCGACGGAGAAAAAGGCGACGACGAAGAAAAAGGCGACGACGAAGAAAAAGGCGACGACACACCAGACCCGACAAGTATGTCCCGTGCCGACAAATTAGATAAATACTACAGCGATCTACAAAAACTGTTTGGCTTTTCGGACAAAGACAAAGCACAAGACGCCGCAATGCTCATGGCACAGTTTGGTTTTGCCATGGCAGCAGGTCAGTCACCTAACGCTATAACCAACATCTCCAACGCCGCAAGTGCAGCATTGGTCCAGCTTCGTGAGTCTCGTGCATCAGATCGTGCGCGAGATGATAAGTTGAAAGAGATAGCGTTCACTGAGTCTCTTGCTGATAGACGAGCGGAAGAGAAGTTTACTCGGGATCTTGAGTTGGCGTCAGCAAGAATAAAAACAGATAGCGGGTTTGAACCTCTGCCTCGGTTCTCCGAAGCTTTGCAAAGTAAGATTGACGAGTTGCGTAAGAACCTATCCTATTATGGTCAGCCTACAGAAGTGATACGTCGTGTTGCGCTTGAGGAGCTAAGACTGTCTCCCGCTTATAAGGAACAGGCAGACTCTCTTCTCGAAAGCGACCTTTCGGGTTCCGGTGTTACTTTAACTACTGACCAATATAAAGTCGGAGAGATAGTAACTGACCAAGTACATGGTAAAATAAAATACTTAGGTGACGGTAAATGGCTACCGATCGACTAATCCTACCCGAAGGTTTTGTACCAACACCGGTTGAGGACGTTCTTCCTGAAGGCTTCGTACCAACTCCTGTTGTTCAAGAGGAGGAGGAAAAAGGTACTTTTCAAGACATCGGTCAGGGCATAGGTGCAGGGGTCGTGAACATCGGTCAGGGGCTCGTGGAACTTGGTGCTGCGGGTGTGGACGCTGCCATGGACACGAACTACAGTAAAGATGTTACTGATTTTTTCGAAAGCACCAAAGAGTATTTAAACTTCACCCCTACAGGCGGTGCGGGTAAGGTTGCTGAAGGTGTGGTTACGTTTGGTTCTGCCGTTATCCCGATTGTTGGCTGGTTAGGACGCGCTAACTCTATAGCCAAAGGCGCAAAAGTTATACCCGCGACAAGTCGTTTTGGTCGCACAGCGGAAGCTTTTGGCAACTCAGCCTTGGGTAAAACGATGCTTGGCAATCGAGTCAAGCTTGCTGGAACCACGGCCCTTGCTACTGGGGCCGCGGATGTTTTCATTGCACCCAGTACATTTAATACTTTGTCAGATAGTTTTGACGCACTGCCCGATGTTCTCAAGACAGAGGCCGACACAGGATTGACTGGGTCGGATGAGGCCTACCGTCGATTACGGAACAAGTTCCGCATTGGGGCAGAAGGTTTTGGTCTTGGTCTTGGTTTTGAGGCGGCACTGCCTGTTGTAGGGACGGCGGCGCGGATGCCCGCATATATCCCAGGTGTTCCTCAAGTAGCGCGTTTGTTTACAAACGGGTTTGATAAACTTGCTGAGAAGCTATCAGGTGGACGTTTAGAAAAATACTTTACTGCAAAAGGTCTTGCTCCTCGTGAGATCTATGAAGGTATACAAGATGTGGAAAACGTAGCTAAAAGCTCGGTTCGAGAAGCAGAAAAAAGATTCCAAGCTTTTGAGAAAGCGGCGAAGAAAGTTGTAAAATCCTCCAAATTATTCGGACGTGGCAAAGATGGTATAGATAAAGCGTACAACGATTTATACACCTATTTGACTGGGGGCTTTGACGTAGACGAATTGTCTAAACGCTATGGGTCGGAAGTTGCTAAAGCGGCAGAAAACATGCGGTCCCAAGTTGATGGCATGACTGACATCTTTATGAAAAGCGTAGAAGACGTTCCAGACACAGTTCTAAATGCGCAAGCCAAAGCCTCCCTTGTTAAACAGTTTTCTGACAGCCAGGGAAAGTACCTTCGTCGTCTGTACGAAGTGCACTTAAACCCACAAGAGTTTGTCGCTAACCCAAAGCTGTATGAAAAAGCAGTCAAAGAAGTTGCCGGACTAATCCAGAAGAAAAGCGGGTTAGTTGGTGATGAACTTATGGCAGAAGCCACTAAAGTTGTTAACGGTACACTCCGCGGAAATGTGGTCGATGCGGGACTCTCCGTTGACAATGTTCTTGCCCGTTTAGACAGCGCCTTAGTCGCCGCAAAGAAACCCGTGGGTCCATCAAACAAGATCATAAAAGAACGCTCTTTGTTTAATATTTCGCAGGGCATGTTAAAGGATCGCCTGAAGTGGATGGAAGCCGCCCCTACCCTGCGAGAATTGATGGGCGAAATCAAAAGCCCAAAAGAATTATACCTCCGCACCGTAAACGACATGGCAGAAACTATCTCTGCAAACCAGTTTTACCGCTCCATTCCAGTTGAAGACATCAACACTGCCGCAGGTAAACTTGCTGCGGGTGGTCGTCCTCTTGCTATCAATGGTCGAGACGTTGTTGGAAACACAGAACTAGAGAAACGCTTGGCAGATCTCAACTACAAACGAATGGGTGAGTTTGCTACAGATGAGGCCGCAAAGAAAATGAGTTTGGCGGAACAAGCTTTCGGCGGACAGTATGGAGCTTTGACAGGACACTACGTCCCCGTTGAGATTGCTGATTCTTTGACGATAGCTGGGCGCGTAAACAGCCCACTACAAGAAGCTCTGGCTTTGTCTCTGCAAGCGAAGGGTTTGTCCCAGATGGCAAAGACTGTTCTTAACCCACTGTCTCAGATCCGTAACTTTAACTCAGGGATCTTTATGGTTGGTGCGAATGGCAACGTCGCTCGTGATATGGACCTGATGGAAAGTGCGCGGCTAACGATTGGCAAACTGGCGGATATGGAAGATGCCGAGTTTGCTAAGACCTTTAACATATTGCAAAAGGCTGGAATCGTAGAACAGAACTACGTTGTCAGCGAATTTCGCGACCTGCTAAAAGAAGGGGCTGACCTAAAAGTCTCTGGCAAAGTCTCCGATATGTCCAAAAAAGTTCTGAACAAACTTCCATTTGTCCAGTCCATGCAGAAAGTTTACTCAGGAACAGACAACTTTTGGAAGACTGTTGGGTATATGGGGGAAAAGGCTAAGTACACTAACGCTATCCGCCGTGGAACTCAAGGGACAGCGGCAACGATGGATGACATTGCCCAAGAGTTTAGAAACGCTAATCTTGCTCCTCGCACCTCGGAACTTACAGGAGAAATGGATTTCTTAGATTTGATGGCAACGGACATTGTCAAGTCTACGATGCCGACCTACAGCCGTGTGCCAGAGGTGATTAAGCAAATCCGTAAGATTCCTTTTGTCGGTAACTTCATGGCGTTTCCAGCGGAGATTGTTCGTACCACAACGAACATTACTCGGCAGGGGATGCGGGAACTTGGATACAAAGTTAGTCCCGAACTAGCTGCAAAACTTGGTCCAAAGAAAGCGGCCCAACTCCAAAGACAAATTCGAGCAATTGGTGCGAAGCGTCTGAGTAACTACGCAGCCATGGCGTATGTTACACCTATTGCTGTACAAAAAGCTGCAATGGAACTGACCGATTTCACACAGGAACAAATGGATGCACTGCAACGTATGGCTCCTTGGTTCATGAAAGGTCATACGCTTGTCCCAATTCGTAACGAGAAAGAAGACGGTAAGCCGCAGATTGAGTACATCGATCTCTCTTACATGATGCCATACGATTTCATGGTTGCGCCTGTTCGTGCTGCGATGCAAGCGTACGCTGAAAAGGGTGAAATTACGGACTCTGAGTTAGATAAGATTGGCACAGCTATGACAGAAGCTGTCCTAAAATTTACAGAGCCATTTGCTTCAGAGGGTCTACTGGCAGAACGCATTGCAGATGTTACTCTTCGTAACGGTAGGACTAAAACTGGTTCCGAGATCTTTATTGAGGGTGAGAACGGCGTGGATCGTGGCTGGAAGACGGTCAACCATATTATGGGTGGCTTTACCCCAGGTATAATTGAAATGTTTTATCGCGAACGGGGCGGTGAAATGGAACCTGGTCGCATCTCTAAAGCTGCAATGGGAGAACCTGGTCGTTATGGCGAAGAATATACGTTAGCTGGGGAAGCCGCAAGTCTACTTACAGGCTTCCGTGAAATGAAGGCAGACTTAGATAAAAACTTTTATTACAAAGGTGCAGAGTTTACCTCGAAGCGTTCTGACTTGATTGGTAGTTTTACCAGTTTTGCGAAACGCAACGATGTGACTCAAGACGAAATCTTGGATAAGTTTATTCGAGTTAACCAAGACTTGATGAAGGTGCAAGCAGACATGTTTGCAGATATCCGTGCCGCGCAAGAATTAGGGTTGTCCCGCAGTGAAATCATTAGGCAACTGAAAGAAAAATCCAAACTCGGGACAGAAGAACTGGGGTTGTTGTTGCAGGGTAAGTTTCGTCCAATGATGCCCACAAAAAATTTATTAGAATCAATTATCATGGAGTCTAGGATTGAAGGCCAGCCACGACTAGCAAACGAGTTGCCAATTCGAAACATGGTTGCGATTGCCAATCAAATGAGGGGCCAGCCTCTTCAACCGCCTGAGACAGATACAGATACAGAGAGCCTTATATTGCCAGAGGGTTTTGTTCCAAATCCAGTTGTGGAACCTCAGAGCACTCCCACTGCTCCTGTGCCTATTATGCCCACGGCTCCTGCACCACAGGCGCAGCCTCAGAGCAATACGCGTTCGCTTCCGTTCTTGGGGTCTAATCCGATTGATGCGCTGCGGAACATGGAGATTCTACAGCGCATATCTGGGGGTCAATGATCTGTTTCGATTGTA
>Ga0208149_1000395_pt1 | contig 16857 bp, 25 predicted proteins | sample DEB08_DNA_15_FD_184533 | JGI IMG/M metagenome (GOLD analysis project Ga0208149, IMG submission 184533) | Aqueous microbial communities from the Delaware River and Bay under freshwater to marine salinity gradient to study organic matter... | ecosystem: Environmental > Aquatic > Marine > Coastal ... | reverse complement strand
AAGAGCTTGAGTTATGATGAGCCATAAAAGACCGACCAAGATGAATGTTTTCATGAAAAGTCGCTATGACTGTCAGAGTTCCTTGGAGCTCAGATATAACACTGTCTAGCTTCGTATTTGTGTCTGCATGTAGCCCCTCAAGGCCATCAGTGTTGGCATCTATCTCATCAAGTGCAGTTTGTTGCGCATCTTGCTTTGCCTTTACTTCGTCAAGCTTGGTGTTAGTTGAAGTCTGCAAGCTTTCTAGGTTGTCAGTATTTCCATCAATAGCCGTTAGCGATGTTTGCAATCCATCAAGCTTGGTATTAGATGAAGTGATTAAGCCTTCCAACCCATCTGTGTAAGACTCAATATTTGCTAGGCTTCCATTGGTTGTCCCTAGTAGCGTCTCAAGGTTATCAGTGTTGGCGTCAATCGCATCAAGCTTTAACTCCATTGAGTCCAAGTTGGCGTTGACTGTGTCAAGCTTGGTATTAGTTGAAGTCTGAAGAGTTTCTAGGTTATCAGTGTTAGCGTCTATAGCGTTCAGCGTTACTTGTTGAGCGTCCTGCTTTGCCTCAATCTGGTCTGTGTTCGCATCTATAGAATCAAGAACAGCCTTAATCAAGTCAAGTTTAGCCTCAACCTCGTCAGTGTTGCCGTCAATGGAATCAAGAACAGTCTTGATTGAGTCAAGCTTGGGCTCTATCTCATCAACGTGACCTATGATTGTGTCAAGCTTTGCCTCTACCTCATCGGTGTTAGTGTCGATATTGTTTAATAAGGTCTGGACCTGTTCGCGCCAAGTAACAACATCAAATTGAGTATCGTCGCTCTTTAGTTCAACCCCTGACCCTGCTAAATGTTGGTCACGCTTAGATTGTGGGACGTTGCTCAACCTCTAATTACATCCTGTGTAAAGATAATGTCGCCTGTCCCTAGTGGGATTTCTCTGTATTGAGTATCTCCCGCAAACTGAATGCCTAACCCAATAAAATAAGTTGGCCCAACCGATATAGAAGAGAAGTCATTAATTCTAGCGGTTATCACGTTACCAGACACAGATAAATCCGCGCCTTCTGTTATATTGTATTCTGCATCTACATCAGCCGCCAACTTATCACTTTTAAGCATAAAAATCAAAGCTGTTCTGTCTGCTATGTCTAAGCTGTTCACGCTCAGGAAGTTGGACACGTCTATTGAAATGTCCTTCTTCGTTCGTCCATATGTAAGGCTTAGAGGCATAGTTCAGATTCGTCGTCTGTGATTGAAATAGTTGAATCGTTTGAATCAATGGAGATTGTAGCGTCATCGGAACTTGTGGAAAGTGCTGAATCATCACTTGATATAGAAATAGAAGCCTCATCATCAGCGATTGAAAGCAAAGCATCTTCGCTGTAATTGTCTATAAAGACAGAAACCCCATTGCCTGTAATTGCCTTCAAGTGGTTCTCTGCCGTATCTATCGGCAACCCACTGAGCCCAACAATTATTTCTTCAGCGGTCATGATAAGGTCTTGGCCCAAACTGCGTCAGCGTTATCCGTTGCACTCGGAACGCTTGCGGGTAAATTATCCACGCTTGTTTGACTTGCTCTAGTTGAAACAGCAACATCTAGGTTTGTGTCTATAGTGTTTTTAATATCCGTAATATCATCAGCGTTTCCAATATAAACAGGCTCATAATCAACCTGAATAGAGTTTGAGCTTGTAGAAATAATCGTTGTTCCATCTGACCGATACATTCTGCCACCAACCAAAAGCAAAGGGCTCACTTTGACATTATCAAGTTTTAAATCGCACATAGAAACCACAATTTTCACTGAGTTCAAAGATTCCCAATCAATACAGCCAAAGAAATCACGAATGCCCTGCTCAGTAGTTTCGAAATAAGCTTCCCAGCAAGCCAGCCTTTGTATTTCTGTCGTATTATCAGCGTCATTAATATCAACTTCAATATTGCCAGAATCAAAGCTAAACTCGGTTATCGTGGAGCCATCAACCCCATAAGCGTTATAAATTTCATGATCGACCTGAGAATTAACAAAGGATAATCCCGAAGCTGTCACGACTCCAGTTGTTTCAAGCTCTGATTTTGCCGTGACTCCGCTTGTGTAAGTAGCCCTTAAACGGATTGTATCTCCATCGTCTACCGCTGCCCCTGCCAAGTTCACAGTATATGAGTAAGAGCCGCTCACGACCGAATTATCAAGCTCTGCACCCTTTGTGACGTTATATAATTGAACCCTAGAGCCTGTTAAAATATTAGGAGCGGTTATATCCACAGGTGAAGCTAAGGTAATATTTGGGCCAGTGTTTGTTGTTACAGTTGCACCATTAGTTAAATTTAATGTTACATTTCCTCCACTAGAGTTAGTTACTTCATTTAAAGTCCCCCCATCAATACTATAAGTTCCTGCTGTGTCAAAGTCTAGTGTGCCATTCCAAGTTACGTTGGTTAGAGTGTCTTCGGTTGAACTGTAAAGCCCATTGCAGTCAAAGGTTCCACCGTTTAAGGCAGTAGCCCCTTGGATTGTTACGGTGCTGCTTCCAGCGGTAGTTGCCCCTCCACTGTAAGTGTTGACTTTTACAGTAGCAACCGTTCCGGTTAAGTCTCTAACACTAAGTGCTGCTGAGTCTAAAACTAAACTTGTGGCAGTATTATCTAAACTAACTTGATTTCTTGCCCTACCAACAATAGTTTCTGTTTCACCTAAATAATTATCATATAATTCTGATTTAAAAGCGTCATAAATCTTTTGTGCTGTTTCTAATTCTGTGTAAGCATCAACAGTAGCTTTAGTAGTTTCACTTATATTTGAATCAATAATTAGCGTAGCTAAATAATCCACACCCCCATTGCCCAATAATGCTATAGGATTACTATTTATTAAATAATTATAATCTATTATATTTATATCAAAAACATCATCATTACCGTTATTTTTACTTCTATAGTCATATTTATTATCTCCTACATCAGGAGTTCCAGCTGGAGAACCTGTGTCTCTAACAACTGCCATAGTTAAAACATTTATCTCGGCATAAACTCCTCCAACTCCTGCTGAAGCAGAATAAACTCTATCATTTGTAAAGTTAGTAGTATAAAATGGGTCATTCTTCCTATCTCCGTTATCAAAGTCTGTAAAATAAACTTTTGATGTAGATATTCCAGTACCTGTAGAATCTGAAGTTTGAATCCTTAAATCTGAAGTTACAGTATAAATTCCCCTATTACTACTACTTGAACCACTAAGTCCCACAAATGATAAATTTGAACCTAATGAGGGATTTCTAAATTCTGCTCTTTTTTGTTGCCAAAATAATGAATCTGATTCTGAACCTCCTCCCGCAACATAATTTTCAATCAAATAATTTACAGACGAGGAACTACCTGATGGAGAGAAGGCAGATTTCTTGTGAATCGGTTGATATCCTTGAAATGTAATCCACTCTCCTATGAAAGCAAGCCAGTCCTGTGTATCTACCGCACCAATATCAACAAAGCCGTTCTGAGTATAATTATCGGTCTCCATACGAACTTGCCCCTGGGCAGCTCCACCATCCTGAGTACGCAGAAACACGCATTGCTTAGAGAAGACATTGACAGTCGAACCACTCCTATACTTTAAAGATCCACCTCCTGAGAAAATGATACCACCATACCAATTTAATGTACTGCCATTTAACGCCTCTACAATGTCTAATGAGTTATAGCTCCCATTATTTGTAGAGTGAATTGCAGTTCCATAGGGGTACCTTATTACACTATTCTCAGTGATCTCTTGCCCTATGTTGAATACTGCACCTGAATTTATTTGAATGAGGTTTCCGCTTGATGCCTCCAAAATAATCTCTTCATTCTCAGGGCTCATTGTAAGAGTCCCATCTATCTCTAATCTCGTTGATGAATCGAATACATAGATATTCCTAGCATTAGCCCCAGTCCCGCTCTGCTGGTCAGTGATTCCTGTTAAGCCACTTAAACCAGATAAGTCTGTATCCGTTCCGCTTTGTGTGATGACGCCTGCTGAATAGGAGAAACTCATTATGCTTTTTCATACCTCACACGACAGCGGCAATTGATGCGATTCCCAGCACTCAAGCCCCTGAATCTTGGATAAGGACATTCTTCACCACCAACCCTAAAGTTTTCTCTAGCGTCTACTGTCTGACCTTCCGCAAACTGGTGAGGGTCACGCACTTTAGAATCTCGCCTAGTTACCCAGACCTTCATAGCAGAGCCTTTTAAGATTCTCTTGTTTACATCGTCGTTCGCTTCAGCTGTAACGCTTCCAATTTCTGTCTCACTGATTAACTGAGAGCGCCTAGAGTTTGTCTTTCTCAGGTCTTTACGAATAGCCTTTTGCTTGTCTTGGTGACTTATATCTTGATCATCAATCTTTTTAACCCTGTTATAAGTCCCATTCATGACCTGCTTTGCGGCAATCTTAGCTTGCTTCTTGTAGTTATCCTCTAAGCCCTTTCGTATCAACTCAACTTGTTCAGCCTCTTTAGGGTTCTGCTTTTTGAGCAATCGAATAGACTCTTTGATAGTCTTGTCGTAAGTGTTTAACAGAACCTGCTCTAGCTTCTTGGACCCTTCCTCAACAGATATATTCCTAACGCGCTCAAGACCGCCAATTTGATAATCGCGTAAAATATTACGAGCAAATTCATTCATGTCCTTTCGAATCTTTGGCATCGACCAACGCTCAAGTCGTTTCTCAAGTGTCTCAAACTGGGCGAACTCTCGCCCTTGCTTTGCCCTACTAAAGCTCGCTTTCGTCTGCATCTTGCCTAAGCTCAAAGGCCCTTTGGTATGCGTCTTTGTAGTCTAAGCCCTCTAGCTTCATCAAAGCTTTAGCGGCTTGTTGCAAGGTCTGGTCTTCTTCGTCTAAAAAATCCGCGCCCAATGGTATATCATTCGGTTGAATGAAGAGCGTCGAGGCTTCGTCTTCGTCCATTTCCTCATAACTTAATAATTCCCTTTTTTCGTTAATAGTTAATACAGAAGTCTCTAATAGTTCTCGCCTCTTTTCCCTTCTCAAAGGTTCAAGGGCTTCAATGCTTTCTTTGTTATAACATATCTTCACATTGTCGCCAAACTCAGGAGCAAGCCAACGATTTAGCTCATTCACATACAGGTCAAGTTTAGGCAATACCGCTTGAAGCCAGAACGCAAGTTTAGCCTCTTCATAGTTAGCATATGTTTGAGAACCTTCAAGACCTAGCAACTGTGTCGGAACTCTGAAAACTGAAGCGATTTCTTGAGCTAGCATCTTAGTGCCTTGTAACCAATCCATATCTTGTGGGCTCATTGCCATTTGTTGCCATTTCAGTCCACCGCCTAAGAGCATTATATCCCTTGCGTTTTCAGTTCCTTGTTGCCCTTCTTTCAAACTGCGCTCTAAGGCTTTGCGCTTAGTGTTGTCTATATCCTTCTCAGTTGAGAGAATACCAGAAGGCGCGGCATTGTTTTTGAATGTATTATATCTCCACTTAGAAGCCGCGTTCATCTGGTCAGCACTAGCACCACCAGCTTGAACAGGAGCCTGCCCCATGCTTGGCGCGTCAGGTGATGGGTTGAATGTTCTCCAGTGTAACATGTCACAGTTGCCATTGAATCGGTCCACTTCCCAGAACTTGGCATGAGCTTGACCTTTACCGAAGATATAACCTGCAGGAAGCCTCTCGCCTTTACGTCTTTGAATAGTCATCTCGTAAGGTTGCCAGTTCCAAAGCTCCCACTTGTCTTGACCTATTTTCAATTTCTCTGTGAAGCAGTTACCTGTCAAAGTAATCCAAGAAGCGGCCGCTGTTCTAAACTCGTTGCCTCCTTCATCTGGGTTGGGCCGTTCTAATAGGTCAAGCAAAGGGTGAGACTCTTGGAGCTCATCATTAACTTTAACTTGAAGCGGAACAGACCCAAAAGCATCAGCGATTAAACTGATGCAAGAATAGATTGTGGGATTCTGAGCATAACCTTCTTTAGCATAAGCCTGTAGGTTGACCATGCTATACTCGAAATCCTGAGTAAACATAGACCGCCCAACGCTTGCTTTCGTCGTAATTGTTTTAAGCCAGTTCCACATGATTCGCATTCTATCTAGATAAAGGATATTGACAATTCAGCCGATTCATTCAGAGCCAGTTCGTGTAAACCCCAGACCAGAGCGTCCATTCTGTCAGGTGATTTTAAACCGCTATTTGGAACCCAACTCTGTAACTGGTCTTCAAGTTCTGTTAAGCCTTGAGCGTGCTCAACTAACCCTTGCTCATATAAAGCCGCAATAGGCTCTGCCCTGATATGCTTGCCTCTTGTCGCCCTAACCTGAGTGACTGGTAAGTTCTCATTCACTGACTTGAGCGCCATCTCTACTAGGTCACCGCCTTGGTTAACCTCTGCCACAATGCAATCAGCATCGTTCTCATAATAAGCCTTTGCAGTCTGAGCCGCCCATTGACTAGGTGAGCCCTTCATTGAATAGTCAGCTAGGACTTTGTAACCTGTCCCCTTTTGACCGACTACAATTATTCCAGCCTCGTCGCTATCCTCGTTTGAAGTAACAGGAGGATCAAGAGCCACAATAATCCTTCCAATATCTCCATGCCTTTCAGCCCGAGTTTTCAAAATCATATCATAGGACCACATTGCCCCTTCAACATCAGACAAAAACTCACCTTCCCAGAACCTACGCCTCAACCTCTCAGGTAGGGACTTCAATCTCTTAATATATGAAGCGGGCAAGTTCTCTTCTACATCCTTTGGATTAATCCGAAAAGAGGCGCGCCCTTCAACATCACTTTCAATATAACGCTTATAACTCCAGTGAGATTTTACAGGCGGGTTTTCATCAAGAAGAAACAGATGCTTGCCGCTTATCTTCTGCCTAAGCCTTGAAGCAATCAAGTCAATATCTCGTTCGTCCTGAACTTCAGAGGCTTCGTTTATGTAGATAGTCGCAAACTCAGACCCTAGATGTTTCTCAATCCTTTCCTTGTCATCAAGTCCTGAATAGAGAACCTCTGACCCATTCGGCAAAGTTATCGACCAAGTTCCACCGCTTCTATTTACATGGCATTGCTCATAGAGCTTAGGCCATTCCATAGCCAGATGTTCCTTGGTTGAGTTCCAAAGAGTGTGTTTTACATGCTCAAATCTCTTTCTAAAGCAAATCTGCCTAGAACCTTCAAGAATAAGCGCCCGCTTAAATATCACATTCAACATGAAATGAGTCTTTCCAGACCCCGCGCCACCATATAGCATCAACTCATCATTTGAACCTATGAGGTCTTTCATTTCCTCATGTACTGCCAACCAGTTGCAAGGCATTAAATCAGCCTATCAGCATCCTCTTTTGATATAGTGACGTTGAAAGATTCTTGTTTAATCTCTTGCTTCTCTCTCCACCCTAGTTGGTTCAAAGCAAACTTAGCCATACCAGCATTTAAGTCCCCAGAAAGTCCACCTTCCTCAAGAGCACATTCACGAACAAGGTTGATTTGCTCACCTATGTCTTTTAAGTCTTCGTTATCCTCAAAGAGTTTATACAGATAACTCCTTGAAATCTTATAGGTAACACAGAATTTTGTGATAGTTTTATAGCCATCAGAATCCAGATACTCAAGCATTTTTTGCTTCAGCTCATCCTTGTCGATTCTATAAGGTGGTCCCATCTTAGCCATTAGTCTATTTTATCGAACTTCTCCAAAGCGTCAATCATCGACACCTTCGAATGCCTAGACCTCCCACAACCATAACACCTAACGAAGTAAAGCCCTCCTGATGACAAAGGAGGCGCAACATAAATCTCTTTAGACCCACAGTCAGGACAAGGACTAGGCTGTTCAGCCCATTGCATGAAGATCTGAACGTGGTCTTTAATTCGTCCCACAATAAACCGCCCACAATTCCGCTATTCTATCCTCAAGAACTCCCTCGCTAGGCTCATCCCAAACCGCAAAAGACACATCATCCCCCGCGCTCATATCTTCCCCACCTTTCAGCATGTTCAGCTTCTTAATCGAGATACATAGTTCAAGCATCTGTTCTTTGGTCATACTCTCCTTTCCAGTCTCCCAAGATTGTAACAGGGGGGTTAGCTACCACCCCCCTTGAGCTACAACCGAATCAAAAGGAGACAATGATTCAAGCCCTTAGTTTAAGTACTCATCTAGTTTGGCAACACAGTCTTTCGCCCCAAAGCCTAAAATAACGATATGCCCAAGACCTTCTAGCAAAGCATGGACCTGTTTTTGAGCCTCTGAAACCCTGCCGCCTTTCTGTCTTTTCATCTCTACCCATATAACCTTTTTATCTTCTAAAACAATTTGCAAGTCAGGCATACCAGCAACCGCGCCAATATCTGCCCTTTGCTCTTTGTGGTTTGGTATTGCATACACAAAAAAGCCGCGCCTTCTGAGGTATCGAACCAAAGCTTGTTGCTCTTTGTATTCCTTTGGTTTTCTAGCTACTGGCATTGGATGAAACTAAACCTCCTTCGCTTATCTTATATTCCCTACCAAATTCACTATAGAGCTTTTTAAGCTTTTCTTTATGGTGATGCTCATTTTCTTTTCTTATCCAATCACCATAACGAGTTGATTCTATAAAATAGCCATCTTCTGGCCCCATTTGCCTTCTAACATTATTCGCAACTAACTGCCACCCATGAAGTCTATAAAGCTCAAACTGCTCTGACTTAGTGCCATGTCCACAAAATTTAAAAACTGGCTTCTCAATTCCATGAATTTTAGCACAAAATAAAGTGCCAGTATTGCCCATTCTAGTCGTATGATTTGGCTTAGCCCACAATCTTTCTAGCTTAAACTTCTCTCTAGTCTCAACTTCTTTCATCTCAACTTCTTCAACCGTAACAACTTTAACAATTTCTTCACCGCAAGCTGGGCAGATTTCAGCACTAGTAACCTCAAAGCAGTTAGGGCAAACACTTGGTTCACCTTCTCCAGAACTTGAAGGCTCTCTTTCTTTCTTGGTTCTAACCTTTGGATTAGATGGCAAGCCATGCCTCAAATAATTGCCAACCAAATCAAGTATCAAACAATCTTCTTTATCACCAAGCCTCAAGCCGCGCCCTATCATCTGGGTGTAAAGAGCCGCGCTCATTGTGGGCCTTGCCAATATCACACAGTCAATATCTGGGGCATCAAAACCGATTGAAAGCTGTGATACGTTAACAATCATTCTATCCTCACCGCTTTTAAACCTATCAACTCTTTCCCTCCAAAGGTCATCATTCAATTTTGAGTGAACAGCATTACAGCCCAAAAAATCAGCCAAAGATTCAGCATGCTCTATCGTTACCGCAAAAATCATTACAGACTTTCTGTTTTCAGCATGTTCGTCAATAACCTGCTTAACAGAGCCCATATGAAACTCTTTTTGCATCTCGTCCCCAAGATCGCCTAGATTAAACTCCCCTCCACTTTTCTTTATACCGCTAAAGTCTGGAGCCTTTGCCATCTTATAGCGATAAGGCGACAAATAACCTCGTTCAATCATCTCGTCCATAGTTGTCTGATGAGCTACATTCTTAAACAATTTATCATCACCATAAATGTAACCATCACCCAATCTAAAAGGCGTTCCAGTCACACCCAAAACTCTAAGCCTTGGGTTTCTTTTCAAAAAGTGGTTTATTATTATCGAATAATCATCATTAACGCCCATTACATGGACTTCATCAATAATTATGAGGCTAACATCATCTAACCTCTTCAATGCCCTTACAATGGATTGTCGAGTCCCTATCGTGACCTGTTTATTTTCCTTTCTATCTAAAGAGCCGCACCAAACACCGCAATCAATATTTGGCGCGACTAGCTTTAGCTTTTCCTCTGTCTGCAAAACCAACTCTTTTAAATGAGCCAGAAATAGGCAGTTGACTCCGTATTTAATCACCGCCTCTTGAATCAATGCACTGGACAAGATCGTCTTGCCAAACGCAACTGGGGCTTGTATCAAATGATAAGTGCCACCACCCCTAAAAGATGAAAGAGCCGCATCTAAAGCCTCTTTTTGAATGTCTCGTAACTTCATGTAACCTTAAACTCCATTGATTTTCAATAACTTAACCTTTGTTACCATTTCTTGACACAGCTTTTTATATATGCGTATCATGTGTATGTGTGTGCTATGTGTTTTATATATATATTTCTTTTTAAAAAAAAGAGGTAACAAGGTAACAAAAAGCGCTGAAGCCACAATATAATTGATCATATCTTGTGACCTTCTCTGACTTTATCTAGGTTTAAATGGGTTTTTATAGTTTTCATAACCCTGTCATTTATCCTAGATGTTTCATATTCTGAATCAAATATACTTGCCAGAGCCTCATTATTTGGGTATGATTTAAAAAAGCTCTTTTTCTTTTGGGGTGCATATTCATCTAAAAGTAACCCAAAGAATGTTTTCGGGCTTTTTATGTGATAGTCTCCATCTTTGCTCAAAGCTATAAAGCTTTTTAAGTCTCTTTGATTTCCTGTTATTGAATTTACTAGCTGGCCATCTTTGTTTGTGCATTCCATAACAACCTGCTCAACGTACTCTAGGCCCATATCGCTAAGATCTTTCATGCTGTCTTTTTTGTATTTCTTTTTAAATTTCTTCACAAACTCAGATGCGATCACCTGTAATGATTCAGCTTTGCCCCACTCCGCTAATTTATCAGAAATAAAAGTTAAGATTATTTTTTGCCACATGAATTGTGCGGTGCTTGCGTCCATATTATTTTCATCTAGCCAGTCTCTAAGAATAAACTTTCCTAACTTGTGCATGTTAATAACCCTATTATCTATCTGCTTATCAACACCTTGAGTCAAGTCGCTTATCTCATTGTCGCTACTCAATATCTGAAGAGGCTTATCCAACTCAACCCTTCCTCCATAGTTCATGCGGTAGGGAAGACGCGCATTTTTCATATCTGAAGAGAATTTCTTAGCCTCGTCAATGAAGAAAAACAGAGCCTTGCCCCAACGTTCAGGAGGGTCGCCAACAAAGTCGTTTTCTTTTATCTCGGACTCTGCAAAGAAGATGTAGTCTTTGACTTCACGCGCCCCAAGGTAGAAGGTTTTCCCTGTGTCGCTGTGCTCCCTAAGCCAGATGCAATTAGCCTTTTCGAAGGTGAATTTTAGGGCTAGGGCATATTCATAGATGTCGAATATATATTGGCAGTTTTCCCTGACCTTCTTTTCAAAAACCTTGTCTACTTCAATATTTTTCAATCTCTTCAAATTGTTTTCGATCATCTCTCCTATAGATACATGACAGACCGCCTCAAACTTTCCAGATATTAAAGGCTGTATTTCATAATGAGTTTGCCCATTTGGCATGATGTGCGTTGTCATGGTTTCTATTTCATGCTTTGAGTGTATCCTTTCGTAAATCTCAGACTCATCTAGCCTATTTTCATTTGATATTAATTTTACTAAAGGAGTCATTTCTTGTGATGGAATAGGTCTTAACTCTTTCCCATCTTGTATTAGGTAAGAAAATCCTTTTCCTGACCTTGTGCAAAAGACCCTTTTTATTTTAGACTTTGCCCTTTCCATTTCTGCATCTTCAACCACTTGCCCGATACAAGCGGTCTTTTTTATCTTGTCTAGCTTGGCCTCTGATATGCACCCCATTTTCATAATGGCTAATTTCTCAAGCTCCCAATTAACAGCATTGAGCTTTGATATATAGCCTATTTCATTCATGCAGATTTCTCTGGCTTCTATTTCATTTTCAACCCCTTCTAATTTTTTAACTAGTTGGGATTCTCTATCTTCTATGGTTTCTAAATCAAACATCTTTTTACTTCTTCAATTCCTTTCTCAACGTGTAAATCATTAAAATCAACCACCTCTTTCGGGTGTTTCATATCACAGGAAAGCTCACTTTGTGCAAGCTTCCCATATTTCAAACCTGCCGCATCATTATCCGCGCAAATGATGCAGTCCTTCTTTCTAAAATAAGGCGCGGCTTTAATCAAGTTGGAAGCAGAAAAGCAAACTGCAACGTGCCAACCTGTAGCCATATGAACGCTCGCGCCAGTGGCAAAGCCCTCAACTAAAGCGAGCTTTCCACTTCCACCGATTAAAAAATAGCAACCTGAAACCTCGCCACCTTTCAAGAACTTTTTGAAACCATCATTTGCAATGGATTGCAAGCTTCTGATTTTGCCCTCTCTGACCATCGGTATTACTAAAGTAGAGCCAAAGAACCGCGCCCCGCATGGTTCAATTTGTTTTCTATCCAGATACTCGCTCTTCCCTGTTTCGTTGCATTTCTCCCAGACCTCAAGACTCTTTGCCATTGCCTCGCGGTTCATTTGTCGCTTTTCTTCCAGTTGCTTTTCAGCTCTTTCTCTAGCGGCTTTCTTGGCTATCTCAAGTTCCCTTCTGTCTATATCAACGCTGACGCGCTTTTTTATCTTCCTGCCTTCCTCGCTATGCTTCCAAGACCCATACCGACCAGAAAACAAATTATTGAAGTTGTGCAGAACGTACCAACCAGACTTGCGCCTCTCGCCCATATATCGGGCTTTGTGTACCTTTCCATCAACTATGGGAAAATCGACCTCTAGACCGAACTCAAGCATTTGATTCGTCGCATCCTCAAGGGTTGTCATCAATCAACCTCTTAGCCTCATCACTATGTAGCGGGAACTGCTTGCCAGCGACATACAAAAAATGCTCACCTAGATACTGCTCAATTACAAAAGGGGTATTATCACCGAAGTAAACAGAATTTCCCTTTGTCGTTTTAAATTTCTTCATACCACTCCTTCAAGTCCTGCTCTGAAATCATTGGCTTGCTACCAATCTTTTTGAACCGTGGACCACAATGGATACCAAGATGAATCCAGTTATAGATTGTTCCCTTGCTTCTTTTTAGTATTTCTGCGGCTTCAGCCACTGTGTATAGTGTCATATAAACTCCTTTTTTGGGTCAATCTAATCGTTAAGCCAAATTGTAAAGAAATTAAACAAAATTAAAAAGAATTAAAAAAATATGAAAATAACACTTTACAACTAGCCGAGCCCTTTAATATTGAAACCCAGCTACAACTTGGAGACAACAAAATGAGAGAAACAATCTACAAAGCAATATTAGACACCCTCGATCAAGAGGGTGAGCCAGATACAAGGAAAGCCCTATTGGAGCTTGATAAGCAGGGCATCAACGTAGCCCAAGGGCATGGCAATGTTCAACAGATTTTCAATGAAGAACTTAGAAAGATGAGAGGTTAAGTTATGAACCTCTACCCATCAGAAATCAAGGCGGCCTACAGGGTCGCCCTATCCCGAGATGAGCTCTTAGAAGCACAAAGAGCCGCTGACACCTTGAAGCGCCTTGGCTTCATTGCTGAAGCTAAAGAGATTTATAAAAAAATTGAAAAACAGGCTTTACAATAGGGCAAAGCACTAATAATGCTAGCCGCTACAGGAGACAACATGAATAAAGACCAAATCAAATATATGGAAGACCTCTCGATTGAAGAGGTTGTTAGAGCTGTTTCAGTTCCAGATGATGAGCTTCTGGCCCACTTTGGCTTGACATATGACGAATGGCAGGACAAGAGGGTTGAACAGGGCTTTATGAAGTGGGTCAGAAAGTAGCATGCCCTCATGGACTGGCATAACCTTATCAACTCGACACATCAAGACTTGATAAGGAAGCCTCTCCAAAAAAAGAAAGTATCTTGTCTTAGATGTGGCAAGGAATTTACTGGGACTGCCGCCACTAGGCGCTGTGGCAAGTGCAGTCAGACTATAACAGAAATGCGCCAATTTTAAAGGATACTAGAATGTCACTATACAAATCAAAAGCAGACAAGCCTACAGATGGAGGCTCAACTTGGGAAGCAGGAGCCTATAAGTTCAAGGTTGCCAGTGCTGAAGTTCACCAGAGCGGCAACATCATGTTTAAGCTCAAGACTTGGACCGATGCAGGAGCAGAAGGGCCAAGCATCACAGAGTGGCTCAACATCACCAGTGAGAAAGACGGGGCTTTGAAAGAAGTTGATAGACGCCTACAGGTGATGCTCGGTAAAATGGAAATTAACAACGCTGAGGAACTGGTTGGGAAAGCAGGGTATATTATCTTGAGGAAAGGTGAGAAGTACCTTGAAGCAATGCCCTTCGGTGGGTTCTACACCGCTGACAGAAAAAGCGCCACAGGTAAAGAAAGCATGAGCGACCGCATCAAGGAGGCAATTGAGTACCAAGCCGAGCCAACAAGCGCACCAGCGGCAACGCCTGAGACTGACGACGACCAACCTTTCCCTTTCTAAATAACTACAATCGGGGGCTTCGGCCCCCACAACCAAGGAGACAATCATGGAAATAAGAAGCACTAAAAAAGAGACACCGCAAGAACTAAAAGTTGGAATTTTTGGAAGGTCTGGAGCTGGAAAGACCTCTTTAGTAAAAACTTTGCCAGTTGATCCAGAGCATGTTTTGATCATCGACATAGAGGATGGGCTTGAAGTTTTAAGGGGACAAGACTTTAAATCAATCAACCTTCATGATGTCGAGGGTGAGGATACAATCAGCAAGATGAGGAACATTATCATGTACTTGTCTAAAGAAGAAAACCTTAATGGCTTCAAGTGGATTGTGCTGGACTCATACACAATGCTTGCTGAAAGAATCAAGGAAGAAATGGAAAAGTCCCCTTCTAAATATGGACTTTTGACTAAGAGTGGGGCTTTTGATACGCTTAGAATGTATGGCGAGCTTAAAAAGAAGTATGCTTTAATCATGAACTCTTTTCTAGGTTTAAAAGGCGCTCATAAGCTCTGCCTGTTTGGGGCTGAAGAAAAAAGCGATGGTCCTGATGTTAGAATTGAGGTTTTACTTGCAGGTTCATATAGTGACACTGTAATGTATAACTTTGACGAGTTCTGGGGCTTGCGTGTTATCAAGAATGACGAAGGTATAGAGAGGCAACTTGTTACAGGAAGTGATGGTGCTTATGTTGCAAAAAGCCGAATGTCTGGCGGTTCTGATGACTCTTTGGAAACTTATGAGCCAGCAAATATTAAAAACATTATCGAAAAATGCTATTCGAAAGAGAATTGATTATATAATAAAAGAAGCTCCAGCTTTAGGATTGATCCCCTTTAGTAAATCGTTATCACCTCACGATTGGAGCTTTTTTAACCGAGGTGTGAGGTAAATATGAGCAAAAGATGGGTTCCAGTTATTGATTATGAGGATCAATACGAGGTTAGTGAGCTAGGGGAAATAAGAGCTAAGGAAAAGTTGACTTGCTACGGCAGGCACTTGAAGCCAAAGCTAATAAAGCCAGCTCCTAACCATAACGGATATTTAATAGTAGTTTTATGCAAAGACAAAAATAGAAAAACAAGAGTGCTTCATAGGATTATTAAAGAGTCATTTCATGGAAAGTCAGATTTGACTGTAGACCACATTGACGGAAATAGAAAAAACAATAAGTTGAGTAACTTAGAATACACAACTCACACAGAAAATTGTTACAGAAGGTCATTGAAGAAAAATAACCTAGTTGGTATTCGAAAAAGAGGCAACTCATGGACAGCAAGAATTATGATTGACTCTATTCAATATCACCTTGGGTCTTTTAAAACAAAAGAAGAAGCTTTAGAAAAATATATGAACGCTAGAGGTAAGAAATGAAGAAGTGCTTTAGATGTGAATGGAAATTGCCCAACTTCATGTTTCAAAAAACAGACACGCCTCATCTATTAAAGATGGGGCTAACTCACGGCATGAGTTGCCGCTTGTGCATGTTCAAGAAGGCTTGGGGTTATGGAATGTCAGAGCTAGACAGGTCGCTTAGACTTGAGAAGGCTATTAAGAAACACAGGAAAAGCGTTGTTGCTCTAGGTGAGCCAGCGCATTATGATTATGATACTGAACTTTGGGAAAATATAGATGACTGAAATTATTTAAGTTGAAACAAAGATATATTGATTAAAATGTTAAGCAGGCCACATCTAGGACTAATTACCCTAGAAAAGCATAATGCCTTTTGCGAGTGGCCTCTTTTTACACTAAAGGCATGTTTGAAAGGCGATAAAATGAAAGAGGAATGGCGTCCCGTTGTGGGATATGAAGGGCTTTATGAGGTTTCTGATATAGGAAGAATAAAGGCTTTAGAGAAACTTGACTCTCTAGGTAGAAAAAGAAAAAGCAAGCTGATAAAAATATCTGATATTGGTCATAGAAGAAGGAAATACCTAGGATTTAAAGCTTGCAGGAATGGTGAGAATAAAAACATAAGGGTTCACCAAGCAGTTGCTCAAGCATTTATAGGGCCAAAGCCAAAAGGAATGGTTGTTGATCATATAGATAACAATTCTAAGAACAATAAAGTTTGCAATCTTCAGTATATCACCCCAAGAGAAAATTTATCAAAAGATAGGTCTGGCTCATCTATATACACTGGGGTTGCATGGGAAGAAAGAAGAAAAAAATGGTGCGCCAAAATAAGATTTGATGGAAAGCAACACCACTTAGGGTATTTTGATTGCGAAAAGAAGGCTAGAGATGCTTATTTGAATAAATTGGAGGAGATAGATGGCTGAAGAATATCACGTTGTGTACTCAAGCAACTTAAAAACTTTATGCGACGAGGTGAACCGACACCTAAGAGGTGAAACCCCTATTGGCGATGGATGGAAACTCCAAGGTGGTGTCTGCAAAGATTATCAAGGAAGTGTTGAGTTTTATCAAGCTTTGAAGAGGAAGGTTAAATGACATTCGACGAGATGATAGAAGTAATGATTCACTTCCGAGATGGGGGTCAGGTTGAGTATAGACATAAAGGAGGGGATGTATGGGAAGACTCCGAATGCCCTGCTTGGAAGTTCCATCGTTTTGA
>Ga0208149_1000365_pt1 | contig 17612 bp, 13 predicted proteins | sample DEB08_DNA_15_FD_184533 | JGI IMG/M metagenome (GOLD analysis project Ga0208149, IMG submission 184533) | Aqueous microbial communities from the Delaware River and Bay under freshwater to marine salinity gradient to study organic matter... | ecosystem: Environmental > Aquatic > Marine > Coastal ... | reverse complement strand
AAGCCTTATCTCATGGGAAAGCCCATTAATGTTTGTGCTGTCATAAACTGTTCCGCTAGATTGTGAAATTTCTAAAAGTTTCTGTGGGTTACTAGTCCCCAGACCCAGCTTCCCGTCCGATGTGATGCGGAGGCGTTCTTGTATATCGCCAACACCACCTTGGCTGGTCCTGAATCGGATGCTCCCAGCACGAGTCGCTTGGTCATGAGTATCAGCCGCGAACTCAATACCAGCAAAAGGCACATTTGTTGCAGCGCCTGTTCCTGTCGTATCAGACTGATATTCAAGTTTCAAAGAGTTGCCGTTTGTTGTATCACTTTGGCGAAGAATCAAGCCACCAAGATTCGATCCGCTGACTGTTCTGGATAAAGTTAGGGGAATGCTATTGCTTTCTATTCTTGTTGCGCCATCTGCACCCACAAACAACCGCCCAGTGCCATTAGTCGAGATGGCTACTTGGTCTGCGCCAGGTTGATAAATACCTGAATTAACGTCACCGTTCAGGATGATGCTAGGGGCAGCTGCCGTACCAGCAGGGAAATCGAAGCGCTCGCTGCTGGTCCAAGCATCCGTAGCGTTGACCCAGTTAATTGTCTTATCGGTAGCGCCTTTCAGCGTGATGCCGCCACCGTCAGCCGTGGAATCGGTTGGGGTGTCAACAGAACCAAGCTCAATATTCTTGTCTTCGACAACCAGCGTCGTGGTGTCGATCGTGGTGGTCGTGCCGTTGACCGTCAGGTTGCCGGTGATGACAACGTTGTTGTCGAAAGTGGCGACGCCGGTGACATCAAGCGTGCCAGGGACATCAATGTTGCTGGTCCACTCAGTGGCCGTACCAGCAGCGTTGGTTTGAAGCAGTTGCCGGGCAGTGCCCTCGGTGATGTCGCCAGGAACAATTTCACCGGTCTGGATCTCAATCCAGCTGGTGCCGTCGTAGAAATAAAGATGATTGTCGTCGCTATCTAACCACCAAGCGCCTTTGCTTGGACTAGATGGAGCGGTCGATGCAATGACAACGCCGCCCAGGCGCCAAATGTTGCCGGCGCTGTCCTCGCACTGGAGGAATGGGCCGGAAGAGTGATAGTTAAGTGCAAGCTCGCCAACTGCAAGCTGTGCCGCGGTGGCCTCCTTGTCCTGAACAGAGCTGTTCTTGAGAACGAGTTGTACGGACATGGCTATCTAGCCGGAGGACACCCCTATACAGAGGTGTCCAGAGTCTAGCGATCAGTACTTGATCACAGCAAGCAATGCAACGTTAGTTGGGCGAGTTTCGTCATCACCACCGCTAATAGTGACGGTGTGATCGTGACTGCCAGCGCTGTTCATCGTGGGAGTCTCGTCACCAATACCGTTACCGCTGAAGGCAGTTGAAATGCCGTTGCCGGTACGACCTGCATCGCCGCCTGTAATGGTGTGAGCGTGACTACCTGCGCTGTTGGTCGCGCCGGTAAACGCGCTGTTCGGCATTGCCGTGGCGCCGTCCTGATCAGAACCACGAACGCGGCCCGTATCCAGTGCCGAGGTGTCGCCGTCAGCATTCGCGCCAGAGTTCCAGCTACGAATGAACTGACCGCGCAGGTCGGGCAGCACACCGGCCCCGCCGTAAGTTGTGCCAAGTGCCGTAAACAGGTTGGCGAAGTTGGCGGTGACGCCTTGAACTGTGCCGTTACCGTTCGGGACTGTGTCGCCGTTGGCAATCAGCCAGCCATCAGGTGCGGTCGATCCCGCAACGTGAAGCACTGTTCCAACCGGAACTAAGCGGTTCGTAATTGCATTGACAATCTCGGTATTGAGGTCGGTCAGTGCAGACGACAAGCCAAACGGTGAAACCGCCAGCGAGTTAGACGCCAAGGCTTGAGTTTCAGCTTGAGTTGCAAGCTCGACGATGCCTTGGGTGGTTTCGTTGGCCTCGGGTAGCTCGGGGAGCACACCGCCAAAACCACCGTCCCACGTCGGGTTGCCGGTCACCGTGCCATTAACAATTAGCTCGGTGTTAACCGTGTGGTTGTTAACGCTGAGTGAGTCGTAGAAGGTCGGGAACTCGATCTCATCCGTGGGCTGCGAACCTCCAAGCGAGTCGAAGCTCGAAGTCTCACCAGTGCTCAGGTCCTGGATGCCTTGAGGCGTAACCAAGAAACCTTCCTCGTTGAAGCCGCTGCCGTAAACGCGGCCAGCGTCTTGGTTGGTGAAGTAGTAGGTGAACTTGTTTGCCGTGCCAAGGTCACGCTGGTACTTGGGCAGAGACTTGGAGTAGTTGAGATAGCCAGCCCACTCATAGGCATGGCCGAACAGACGAATGTTCGACGGGCGGCGGAACTCAATCGACCAGTTAGCCCAAGCGTTGGCGGCGCCACTGGGGTTGCCGATGCTGTCCAGTGCGCTGCTGGGGTTGCGGTCACGGTTAGCTGCGGGCTTAGGCAGCAAAATCGTGTGCGCGTTGGCAGCGCTAAAGCCAAGGCTGGTCAGCAGGGAGTGCAGGCCTTTGTAGTCCGTACCGGAGCGGTATTGAGCGCGGACCCGAGCATCCGTCGACCAGACGGTGCTGAGGGTGTAGCCGAGAGTGGTCGAGTCAACAGAGCCGTCGGTGTCGTTGTCGAAGTAGATCGTCGGCTGGGTGTTCTTGAAGTAGTCCTCAGCGTTGTAAGCCTCCTCCATGTGGACATAGGCTTCGCTCCACTTGGAAACATCAAAGGTGGAATCGCTGTTCTCAAGGATGCAGCTGTAGTGCTTGTTGTTGTTGCGGACAACATCACCAGCGCGGTAATACGTGTCGGCAGTCCAAGTGTTGGTGGGATTGAGCCGCCGCAGTTCCACCAAGGCGTTGTTGCCAGCTGAGTCGGTAACTGCAGCAGACGTGCCAACGCCAATCAGAGCGTCGTTGCCGATCAGGGCGTCAATGTGGCCCGCTCCAGTGTTGGTCTGCAGGATGTAGTCACGCAGCGGGGTGCGTGCAGCAGCGCTGGTATTGGCGCCAAGCAGTGCGAAACGACGCTCGGAGGTGGTCCGGGTGTCCTGCAGGCGGCGGATGTAAACGTTGGCGCCGGCAAGATCGGGAAAGTCGATGCCGGTGTCATTGCCTTCACCGTCAAGGACGTTGTCGCCAGGTGCCGTGCCGTCCTCGTTTACAAAGGCAGCTTTGACGACGATCTGATTGGGGTTGCTGGATGACCAAGCGGTTGCAGCCAGTTGAGCCCGGTAATCGTTGGAACGGCTGTTCTCAATCCAGAGGTAGGAATCCTCAAACAGGCTGTAGTTAAGGCGCTCCAGTACCCGAGGAACCTCGGAGTCGTAGGTGCCGGCCTCAAGGTCCAGGTTCAGCGTAATAGTCGTGGCGGTGTTGCTAGTGCTGCTTGCAACGGTGCCCAGGACAATCTTCTTGATGTTGCCCGTCTTTTCGCTGAGGTCAGTGGCAACCCGCAGGCGATTGACGGTCCAGTCGGAGTCAGCAGCAAAGGCTTCAGTTTTGTAGCCCTCGGCCAGAGCTGCGCACCCACCAAAGTTGGAGTTGGAGTTGGTGACGGTCAGTTCGCCGCCGCTTTCAACCCAGTGGTGGATGCCTTGACCGATCGCAAAGACGCTGACCTCTTGGATGATGGCGTCGTTGACGGCGCGGATGTGGAATGAACGCCAAGTCGGCTTCATCCGCACGTTGTCGGGATCTTGGGCGATGTAATCGTCGTAGTCGTCAACTGCAGTCCAGCTGCCGCTGTCGTACTTCTCCCAAGCGTCCATGTCCTTTTGAAGGGACACGCCGGTGTACTGCGCCACCACCATGGACTTGAAGCCCTGGGCTGCAGCACCATTGGCAAAGATGCCGCACAGGCCGTAGGTGGAGCGGATCGAGCAGTTGTAGATGTAAGGGCTGGCGCTGCCGACCGTGTCAACAGACGCTGCTGCAGTTGCAGGCTGAGGGCCGGTGATCTGATACTCAGCTTCGCGGCTGTCCGTATTGGCTTCGCTCAGGCCGCCAAGCGTGCCAAGGCGGTCGTAAACCTTGGCGTAGAAGGCGTCGAGCTGGGTCTCGCTGGTGAACTGGAAGCAGTCCAGCAAGTGGTGGCTAGTGGTGGAGCCAGCTTTGTCCTGGAACGTATAGCCGAAGTAGTAGCCACCGCCGGTGACACGGAAGATCGTGCCACGGTTGCTGTAGTTAGCAGCTTCGTCGGTAGGAGACGGGACGTAATCAGGGCGGATCAGCGTCTTACGCAGATCGGCACTGATCAAAGACGCGCCGCGAGGCAGGATCAGACCGCCGGCAGTGTTGTCGTTGTACTGCTGGAGCTGAGCTGCGGTAGGAACAAAGCCGTCACTCCAGGGGTCAGGAGTTGCCGTGCCAAGGCCGTTGTAAACGGTGTGAATGCCAGGGGCCAGAACGATCGAAACCAGATCGTCGCCAGCAGTGGGATCTAGGAAACTGCGGCTAGTAATGATTGCCGCTTCAATGACGGCACGGTTAATGGTTTTGAAAGGACGAGCTTCGGTATATCCACACTCCAGACGCTGCAGGCTGATGCGACGCAGCTTCTGACTTTGAGTTCCGTCGTCAGTGCTGGAATAGTCGCCGGAAACAAAAGTATCGTTACCGATCTGCGGGTTTACATAAAGAACGTATTGCGCACTCAGCGGATCATTAACAACAGTCGAACCACTTGTGATTTCCGCGTTGCCGCCCAGCTGACGAATTGCATCGGTCAGCGCGTCGAGCTGAGCCCGAAAGCCCGATTGCGGGACATCAATGTGTCCTGAGGAGCCGGTTTGACCGGCACGAGTGATTTTGGTCACAGGATCACAGTGTCAGTTGCTTCTAGCAGTTTAATCTCGCCCGTAGTAACGAAGTTCGCCGTACCAGCGATGATCTCTGTTGGGCGCACGTTAACTGCGCTGTTGGTGACTAGCAAATCGGTGGAGTAATACAGGTCTCCAGGCAGCTGGCCCGCCGAACCTTGGACTCCACCGCCGCGATTGACCAGGTAGAAGCGGGCTGATGCTTTGCAGCCCTTCTCCGTCATCAGCAGCAACTTCATCATTGTCGTGCCACTGTCCTGCTCGTCGTCATGCGACTTGCGGTCGATCAGAAACTCAGCCGAGCCACCGCCAGTCACGAGGGATTTGACGGCTTCGCCAAATTTGTCGCTAAGTGAAGTGGTGTCGACGCTTGGTGCGGACAGCTCAAGTGACCAGTTGGCGACGTCGCAGATCAGCTGCCAATACGGAGCGGTCTGACCAGCGGTAGTGCTGCGAGGCAGCACATTGGCGTTCTCGTATTCGTCGGAGTCAAACGCCGGGCTTTCGTAGTCCGGGGCGTCGGCACAGATTGAGGCGAGCGACGAAATGTCTTGAACGTCGCCGGCGGTGTAATCGTTCACCTCAGTAATGCACCGCCAGAAAGCGTTGTTGTAGTTGGCGCTGCCAAAGGGGGAAAGGCCAATTACCCCATAGACGGTCTGAAACAGGTTGACCCGATCGGCTGGGTCGCCTTCAAGCGCGTCAGCGCGTGAGTTATAGAAGCTGATCGCACCCAGCTCGTCAACATGGATCCAATACTCGCCGTCACCGCAGGCGACCAGGGTTTCGGAATTGGATACGTCGCCAACACGGGAGTAGAACTGCGAATCATCGCCAGACTCCCCAGTCGGGTATTCCTCGGAAGAGGTCTTGTAAAACGTGTCGTTGATGCCGTTGATCTGGCTGCGGTTAGGTCCTTGGAAGTAGCGGCTTCCGTAGTACGTGCCATAGCCATCGGGATTTGGCGGGAAATCGCCGCCGCCAGTCGGAAGACATGAAGTGGTGACCTTGTCCCCGCTCCAATAGCCAGGGCAATAGGTCAGCAGGGAGTCGTCCGCAGTGACCAGCAAAGAGCTGATAACGCAAGCTTCAGGCGCCTCACGCTTCAGGTAAAGCCTTCCACCGATCCCAAGAACGGCCATTAGAACTCTCCAACGGGCTTACCAGAGACTTGGAAGCTGACACTTACTGCTTGGACGCTGCCGACACTGATGCTGGGGCTAACGCTGGTAACGAAGCCAGTGCAGGCAAAGGACTTGTTGTCCAAACGGTTGAACACGAAATTCACCTGCTCAACATCTTCAGTGTTGTTGAAAATGGAGTTCAGGAAAACAGTCGCTTGATAGTTGTCGGGGTCGTATAAAACAGTGGCGCTACCAGTCGTGCCACGCAATCCGCCGATGTAGGTGCGGTCATACGAGCCGATAGAGGTGTCCTCAAGGGCATCCTTAGTGACCGTGATGCTCCAGTCACGGACTTTGCCCACGACTGTGCCTTGATATTTGAGTTGGCCGTCAGCTCCAGTTAAGACCATTTCAGGCGTCCAAAGTAGCTACGAGTCGTACTTGCACCCTAGACCGTCCAGGAAAGAGTGATTCGACCGAGGGCATCTCAGCCCAGCGCCAGTTTAAGTAAGTGGGGACTTGATCTTTGAGGTCCTGAGCAACACCGGCAAAAACTTCAGACGGCAGGGTCAGCGTGTATGCGCCACCCTTGGAGTTGTGCCAGCTGGCCAGCAGTGAAGCGGTATCCGAATCGCTGGTGACAAAGTCCAGGCGCAGCTCAGCGTCAAACGCCTTGCTGCCATACAACCGGGTCTCGCTGGCACCATTGACCGCGTTGAACTTCTTAGTCGCGTAGGCGCCGGGCGTGAATGTCCGACGGGTCGGAGATACCGCAGGAAAAGAGACGCTCATAACGTTCCCTCGATCACCCAGTTATTGGACTGGTTCCAGCCCTGTGTTAACAGGCTAGTTCCAGTGGAGTCGGTAGGAAAATAAGTGGCCTCGACCTCAATGTTCCCGTCCTGGTCGTAGCTGATTGATTGGGTTTTGTAGGTCTGAGCGTCGGTGGTGCTGTTCTTCACGCAGAACACCGCATTTCTGTATGAGCTCTTGCCATTGGCAATCTCAAGCGAAACCTGCTGGATGTCACTCGTAGTTCCGTCCCACAGAAGGCAGGTGTAGGTGCCGTCTTCCAGCTCAGGCCATGAGGTGACAGTGCCGTCATCAGCAATTGCCCCGTTAGCTGGTTGGTTGTAGGTGACGGTTTCAAGGCCCAGCTTGAACACGCTGCCAATGTCAAGCGACGCTTCAGATGGGGTGGTTTTGAACTTGATTGAATGCGTTGTGTAGCGGCGGCTGCGCAGCTCCCACTTGGCACGGTCGATAGCGTGATCTTGGCTGGTGCAGTAATCGCTGATGTCAATCAACTCCAGCGGTGCATTTGGGTCGACTTCTGGTTCGCGCACTGTCACCTCGCGGACCACGGGGAACAAGCCGCGGGCCTCGATGTTCGATGACTCCTTTTCTTGGCGCCACTTGACCGAAACCCTGATGGGCAAGCGGTCTTGGAGGTCGGCGTAGGCAAATTCCAGCGTGTCCTCAATGATGTTGCCTGCTGTAAACAAGCCGCTAATCGTTTCAGGACCGCTGAAGGTGGCTACTGGCTGGAGCGCAAACTTGCCGTTGCGGACCACTAGGTCCAGCAAGTAGTCGTTGGCAACCTTGGCGCCCCAGCTGCGGATATTGATGCGCTCGGAAATGGCACCGTCAAAGAAGTAGCGGCGGGCGTAAGTCCATGCCGAGGCAGCGTTGAAGCTTTCAAGGTCGACCTGTTCAGCGTTCAGCACCTTGCCAGTGCCGTACCGTTTGTTGGTCATCAGGTCGTACAGCACATCTGGGAAGTTGCTGGTCGCCCCAATTCCCTCGTTCACGTACACGCTGAACTGGTCGAGGCGACTGATCTCGGTGCTGCTGCGAATGTTGACCCCGACAATCGCCATGTTGTCGTAGTTCGGAACAGAGGGGTTTTCGGCAATCGTGTTTACGTAGACGATTTGATGTTCAGGCTGGTTGGCACTGGCCGTAATTTCGTTGTAGATGAAAGCTTCTGAGCAGCGTGCCCAGGCGTCTGCATAGAAGTATTCGTCGTCAAACCCGATGCCGAGATCTACGTAGTCAGGCGTTGTCAGCGCTGCAACGTTGAACGATTCCGTGCTGCGAGAAACCTGAGCGCCGGTGAAACGCAGAGTCAAGTCGCCCGCAACCACAGACTGGTCAGTGCCCTTGTAATCGAGAACGTTTACATAGGAATTGTCGGTAGAGGCGTACCGGACTTCGTAAGCGCTTATGGGAGTGAAGCGAATGTCCCACCTGTTGCTCTCGGTGTACTCAAAACGCAGGTAGTTGTACACCGCAGCACCAGTAGCGCTACAAATAGCAAAGAGCTCGTCGACTTCGGTGTAGGAATTCTCTGAGCCTGCCGGTCGATACCCGACACGGAAGAACGAGTAACGGGTATCGGGGCTGCTATACGAGCCACTTTGATAGACGATCGCCTGAATGTTGTCGGCGTTCTGGCCGTTGTAGTTGAAGCACGCCTCATTGTCGCAACGCTGATAACTGTGTGCGTCGCGCATGTTGGTCATGCCGCTGATCTGCAGCTGCACAGCGCTACGCAGTCCGACCTCGACAATCTTTGCCTCACGGTCTGTGGCAAGCACAGCCTCTGCAAATTTCAGAATGTGCCCGCGCTGAGATGCGTTGTAGCCACCATCAGCTTCTATCTCAGCCTGGGTGTACTCAAAGATGAAACCAGGGCGCAATACCTGGAACTCTGCTGAGACCTGCTGTGACGAGCCAATTCCGCTGTTGTCGGAGTCGGAAATAAACGTGGCCTCTGTGCGCGAGGTGCAAATTGCAACGCAGGTGCCGACCTTGTAAATCTGACCAATAGTCAGGCCCTCGTCGTAGCTGCGCTGGCGACCTGCTACTGCCTGAGCAACGTCGCCGCAGCTCTCTTCACCATCAGCACCCTGTGAATTGACCTCAGTAAATAGACGGTTCTGGTCTGAGCTAGTGAACAGCGTGTAAGTGAACGTGTCCCCAACGGCAACGGTGCGAAGCTGGGAAGTCGTACCAACCACGCCAGAGCGGCCTGAAAAGACAGTGCCCTGCTTGCGGCGCTGAGCTTGTGCTTGCCAATCGTTTGGGCAACGAACAGTGTTTGTAGAGCTGGGCTGCAACTGAACCGCAGGCCTAAACACAGGGTTCAGCTTGAAGGCGAAATTGTTGCCAATGAAGCCGTAGACACCAAACGTGTCCTGGTTAGAAGGGGAGCTTGTAAAGCAGAAGTCAGGCTGGAAAAAGTTATCCGTAGAACGGACTTGAAATACATCAGCGCCGCCGTCGTTCTCGGCGTTGCCAATGTCGTTTGCAGCCAGCTGACCAGCAATCCGGTCTGCGCTCCTCAGTCGACCGCCATCCCCCCTGTAATAAATGGCAATGCGACCATGATCAGAGTTGGCAAGGTCGTAGTTGGTCAGCAGGTTGTTGCCAATAGCGAATTGCTGAGAATCGACCGAGTTAATAGAACCCTCGCTCACCAGGAATATGGCGCGAAGCATTTGACCGCCGCCGACGCTGTAGATCTGGCTCCACAGCAAGTTGGTATTTACCCGGCAACCGCCATAACTGACTCCATCAATGACCTGACGGTTGGCGTAGACCAGCGGGACAACACTGCCCAACTCAACAACGTTCTGGACAGAGTCAAAGCCTGACTTTGGTGTGTACCGGGCACCGTTGACGATGTTCTGGCCTTGGACCGTGTTGGTCGTGACGTTGGCCTGCTGCGGTTGCCGCGGCCTAGGGGTAAGCAGCGTGGCGACATAGCTAAGCGCCGCGCCAATGACGATGTAAAGGATTAACAGGTCGACGCCGATGTTGACAGGCGTGCCAGGTTGAATCTTGCTGTGCCGCTTAAGTTCGCGGACAAATTCTCGATACTCACTCTCATTTAGACCGGTGATCTCCATGATCTCCCGGTCCTGTGGCAGCAGGACAATATGGTCAGCACCTTTAGGAGAAAGAGTCATCGCAGTGATATTTCTCCGGTAGTGGGCAGTGAACCAACCAGCTGCTGGGTCAATGAACGCCGCGGGGCGTTTTCACGGACCGCATCAAGGGGGCTACCTAATCGTACTGAGAGCCTGGAGCTGTCATGTTCAAGACCGGTCACTGCGTAAAGCTCTTCGCTGTAGGTCGCGCTTTCGGTAAGCGTGTCTGGGTCGAGCCACACGGTGCGAAGCCGGACAAGCCATCTGTCATTGGCGGCCTGCGTATAGACGGCAAGGCTCAGCTGGTTTAAGGCGACGACAAGGCTGGCACTGATGTTGCCGCCTTCCAGATCAAGCGTGCCACCGCTAAAGCCAAAGCCCGAAAAGGTGTAGGTCTGGCCGTTATAGGTGCGAGTGTCGCCTTTGAAGAAGTTTTGGAAGCGATAGCCGGTGTCGCTTCCGTTGGCGTTGAGAAGGCGGATGTATGTCCCGATGGCAATCGTCATCAACGCATACCCAAGGAGGAACGAGTGGAAGGCTTGTTGCGCATGTCGGCAAAGACTTGAGCGCGGGCCTGTTTGGCGCTGGCGGCAGTGGCCTGAGCGACCTGGTCCATCGTCGCGTATTCGACGTTATTGATCACCTGAGTCTGGATCAACATTGAGCCGCCGGCACCCGTAAGCATGGTCTGGCGCTCGCGCTCTTGGTTGCGCTCCCGGACGTAGCTGGTGCTCATTGCCAGGACATCGGCGTTCTCCTCAAAGGCTGCAGAGGAGCTGCGATTAGCAGCGCCCTTGGCCATTGCGGCGTTGGCGTCAGCAAAGTAGGCCGAGACGCCCAAACGGCCGTCGTTGCCACGCTTGAGGGGGATAATGGCTTCCGGGCCAGCCTCGCCCATCAGGCCAAAGCGACCGGCGCCGCCCTCGGCATAGGTGAACATGGTCGGCTTGTTGACCACGCCGCCCATGGCGTAGCGCTTGAGGCCCTTGCTGAAGGCGTTGCCCTGGGCGTTTCCGAACGAAGACAAGGTGGGCGTGTTGCTGATGTCGTAGGAGCTGAAACCTGAAATATCTGGAGTGCTCGACGCTCCTGCGCCGCCACCGCTTGTGCTCGGACCACCCAGCGCCTTGATTACCGCCTGAATAGTGGCGATGGCGATCATCTGGGTGATGACCTTGGCGGCGTACTCAACGAAGTACTGACCCAGGTTCTTAAGGAACTGAGCCATGGCCTGTTGAGCGGTCTGGGAGCCGGTGACGATGTTGCTGAAGGCTTGGCTGATGCTTTCGCCAAACGCCATTGCGGCGCCCTTGAGCTGCTCAAGGGGTTTGGTCATCTTCTCCAGGTCACGCTCCATGCGTGCCACTTCGGTCTCGGCTCCCTCTTTGAAAGTGGGGTCGACTTCGCGGCGGTACAAATCCGCGGCTTCCGCACGTTTACCGGCAAAGCTTTCGCCTGGATACGCCTCTTCAAGGCGCTTGCGTTCACGCAAAATCTTTACACGGTTATATTCTTCTTCATTTATTAGTCCCAATTCGTATTTGCGATCTTCAAGTTCACGGTTGAGGTCTTGCTCAAGCCGCATCTGCTCAATTTTTAAATTGCCAATACCCTTCATCTTGTCAAAGATGAATTTTTCTAAATCGGCTTTTTGTTTAGTAGTCAGTAAGGACTGGGCATCCGCGTAGGCCTCTTCGATTACCGCGTTCATGCGATCGCCGCGTAACTTGGCAAACCGTGCCTCAAAGTCGCTGCGGTCTTTAGCCTGCTTGGCCAAAAATTCGTCAAGTGGGCGCTGTTGTTTACTAATTTCCAGTGCATCTTTGAGGCCGCGGACCATTTCGCGCGCTGCCTCAATCCGGCGGGCCAATTCATTGGCAGCTTTTTTGCCGTTTTTGTCCTTATCGCCGGTGCCGTCACCTGGAGGGGTCACGCCCCCTCCGCCTCCCCCAAAATCAGTAGGGTCACCCTTAGGAAACAGCTCGTCTACGGTGTAGGTTTTTATTCCAGCAAACTTTGCGTACGCTGACGCCGCCCCAGGAGCTAGTTTTAGGAAATTCTGTAGATTAGCGGCACCTAGTTTTAAGGCGGATGTCATTATTTTAAATATAGGGCTTATCTGCTCAAGAAGCGATACGGCTTTCTGCGCAAATTGGTATACACCAAAGATTATGCGCCGTGCTGTTTCGGAGACAATGATTGCTCCGTTTACAAAATTAGTGACAAATTGCTTAATGTACGGGGCAAGATTATTGAATAATTTTACAATAGACGTAAAGAAGTCTTGAGATCCTGCTCCAACTTTTGCAAAGAAACCACCGAAAATTTCAGCCGAATTTTCAAGAGCTATCTGAAGGCGTAGACCGGCTTTTTCAGGCCCTTCAGCAATCTTTTCGGCAACCTTGCCGTACTCATCGCCTTGGGCGCGGGCAAATCGCACAAACTGTGCAATTGTTACTTCGCCTTTTTTAAAAGCTTCTGTTAACTGCGGTAGCGACATATTGTTTGCCGCTGCGAACTTGGCCACTGCGCCGGGCAGACGTTCGCCGATCTGGCCAGAAAGTTCTTCAGCACTCACTTTGCCCTTTGATAGGACCTGAACAGTTGCCCTGATAATTGCGTCAAGATCTTCTTGGCTCTTACCGAAAGCTACGTTTGACGCAATCAGGCCTCTATAGATTGCCTCAGTCTGTTCAAAACTTAAATTATTAGCTCTTGCAGCTGTTGCGATCTGGGCCAGACCTGACACAGCGGGTTTCAGTGAAACCGCGTAATCAGAGCTGACTTGACGAGCCAGTCCAATAAGACGGTTGTAATCGTCTACACCTGTTGACGCTTGAGCCAGAGTCTTTTTGGCAAGAGTCAGTTCAGCGTTGAACTCAGCAACACCGCTTGCCTGTTGACGTAATTGTGAAACTTGCGCACCTATAGCGGCGCCAGCAATGGCACCAGGAGCTCCACCTATAAGGCCGCCCGCCAAGCCGCCAATAGCTCCTTCAGGTCCGCCAAATATGCCGCCGGATAACATACCGCCTGCACCGGCAGCAAGATTCCGACCAACACGCCCCATGCGGCCGCCTTTGTTAAGGCGAGCCAGTTTTCTGTCTACTTTGTCAATCTCATTACCAACCTCTCTATACGCTACTGACGCCGGATTTAAGCTATTTCGCAACGTGGTCCATGCGGACCGCTGACTATTTAAACTGTTGATACTGCCATTTGATGCGGCGGTCGCGGTACGGATGTCGGCGGCGACCTGTTTATACGATCTACCCATAGCGTCGATGTAGCCCCTAGTCCGGGCCATTCCGATATCACCAATCTGCTGGTATAAGCCGCTGATTTCTCTTACTTGGGTGGGAACTTGGCGCGGGCCTGCTTGCCGTGCCTGCTTCTCGCGGTTGCGCCGTATGGACTTTGCAACCGGATCAGTTCCGGCGTACATCCCAAACTGCTCTTGCGTGCCAAGACGGCCACGGATTTGCGCCTTGCGGGCAGCAGTGCCAAACGGATCGGCAATCTCACCTTCAAGTCGATTGATCTGCGCAAGAACCTGGCCGTATTCACGTGACCCAGCCGTCAGATCTCGTAAGTCGCTGCGTAGTTCGCGTACACGCTGAGCAAGCTGAGCTGTCGTATTAGCGCTAGTACTTATGCCTCTTGAGTACTCTTCTGTTATTTGTGCGGCAGTACGAGACTCGACATTGTTGTCAATTTTTGCCCTGGTAGTCGCATTGATAGCGTTCTGTAACCTGGCTTCGATACGAGCTTGCGCTTCAAGTAGTACTTTTAATTGGCCTTGCTCTTCAATGTACTGAGGGTTTATCGCTTTCCCTTCAATAAACCGCTCCGCTTGCGCGGCTTGCTGCAGCTGGGCAACTTTGCCAAACAGACCACCTGGAGTTCGCGAGACAAAGCGACCCTGTGCTGCTCGGAAAGATACTGCTCTTTCAGTAGCATTAGCTTGAGCTTCAGCCTGTTGGAGCCGACGCTCAAACGCTTCAACGTCTCTGCTCAGCTGACGAAATACTCTGCCCCCGGCAGTCGCTTGTTTTTGTAGATCGCTTAAAGCACTAATCTGACCTTTAAGAACAGCAATACTTGCTCCGCCCTCGCGGTTGTACGCAACAAGTTCAGAACGTATTTGTTCTAATGCTGCGTCCGTAATACCTATGGTTTTTTCAAGGCCACGGAATGACCCCTTCAGCTTCTCAAGCTGTTCCTTGCCGTCAAGCTTCAGCCTTAGAAAGATGTCGCTTACCGTCTTAGCCATCGGAGCTCTTCTTGCTGAGTTCGCTCAGTGCTGCGGCCTCCATGATCTGAAGGCCCTCAAGCATGTCGCGGCGGTTGTCGACATTGTAGAGGTCAAATAGCCCTCCAGAACTAAGCAGCACCTCATACTTCAAACCCACGTAGCCGGCCATGCTGGTTGTCCACTGGGTCTGCATACGCATGAACATCATCACGATGTCCCAGTTATCGTCCCAAACTTCAAAGTGCTCGCTGCTTTCCTTCTTGGGCTTGGGCAGGACAATGCCAAGAGCTTTGGCATCATCCTGCGAGTGATCCTCGACGCGCTTACCGCCGCCGGCCCAGTAGATCGCAGCGTCCTTTAGTTTCCCGACTTGGCGCCTTCAAAGGTGTCGGTATACGCCTTGAGGACACCGCGGATCCAGTAAGGGTCGTCGCTCAGATCGCGCAGAGCATCCAAAGAAAAAGGCACAGCCTTGCCGTCTTCATCGTCGATACCGTCCCAGCCCACCAGCACAGCCTTGAGCAGGTCAAGCTCGCTCTTTTCGCTGAGCTTCAGGAAATCCTTGCGGCCAACACGTTTGAACGTTGCATCGAAAGTGTTGGTGTCAAAAGTGCCGCCGTCGCTAGGCTCCTCAATACTTACGGGCCACTTGAAGGTTTTGACCTTCTTGCGTACGAACGCCATAAGAAGAAGTAGTAGTTCCGCTTTATCTTACAGGCACAAAAAAGGGCCGCATGAGCGGCCCCGGTGTGGTGTGAGTCCTTGGCTTAGGTGAAAGCCAGAGAAAACTCGTCGTTACCGCTGGTGCTGGGCACGCAGGTATACGGGATGTTGAACATTGCGATGCCGTCCTGGTCTCCGTAGGACACGTCGCCGATGTCGATACGGGTGGAAGCAAAGTCCACGATGTTGCCAGCGGCGGTGCCGTGGGTGAAGTCCAGATTCCCCAGGCTGGTGTCAGTTAGAGCAGCAGCGAAGTAATCCTTCGAGGCGATGTTCACGGCCTCGATGGTGGTCGAGCCAGTGGAGGCACGGTCGGTTAGGAGAACTTCCTTGTCGCAACCGATCAGTTCGCGGTACACCAGGGTGTTGCCGATGTCGAAACTGAAGGACTGCAGGCAGCCAGCGTAGGAAAGGAGCTGGAAGCTGCTGGTGTTGCCGTTCTTGAAGATCAGCGGGGTTGCCTGGTTTGCGAAGGTCGCAGAGGGCAGTGCGCTGTCGTCAGGAGCGTTGTAAACGCCGGTAAAGGTGAAATCGATCGTGGGGATTTCGCCGACGTTGGCGTTGATCACGAACGTGCCACGGCAGCCAGTCACCTTGTGACGCAGACCATCAATGTTGTAGTAGATGGTGACGCTGGAGAAGCTGGAGCTGACGGGCGCGTAGGTGACGCTGGTGGAAGCGACGATGGTTTCGTCAAGACCGCAAGCCTGAAGGGCTTTGCCGTATGCAGGAGCCGTGCCAGCGGTGCCAGAGCCGGTCAGTTCGACGCTGAAGGTGCATTCAACGCGAGTGTTGGCCAGAAGCTGCTCGGAAGCACCGAGGTAGGGGCGAACAACATCGCGGTTGACAACATCACTCTGCTGAGGGGTGATGTTCAGATCCCTTACGAGAACGGCGTCGGTTCCGGTGGGAGTCGGATCCGTCCCGTACGTCGACTCCGTTTCGATCAGGATTAGGCGTTTCCGCAGGAGCAGAGCCATCGGTGGTTACCTCGAATGGTGTTGGGGGAGACGTGCGCTTGATTAACTTGCGCTCGCCCGTTTCCGGGTCCAGCAGGTAGCTCCCGCCTTCACCACGGTGTTCATCAGTCATGGTAAGTCGAGTGACTTGTTAGGCCCAAGTCTAAATCGAGTGATTTATTGGGTCAGATCAGCAACTTGAGTGCGGTAACGCACGTCGTATTCGCAGAAAATGACGCCTGCCGGTTGATCAGCTTCGACAAAATTGAATGTGGTTTGTGCGGGCTGTACGTCAATCGCTTCACCGCCCAAAGTCAGGTCTGCCATCACTTTTGAGTGCAGACTTTCAATAATCTCGTCGGCGCTTTGGTCCGGCACCGTTGCGCGGACAATCACGCTGATCCGCACCCTAAGGGTCCAATCCAGCGTCGGCAGTGCTGTGTTTTGAACCGGGGTATCCGTAAGCGGCTCGACCACTAAGGCTGGTGATTCGCCACGAGACATCGGTTCGACCCGGCTTCTGTAAATGCGCGTGCCAACACCTGTCGTGTCCGTGAGGGCAGTTCGTATTGCTGAAAGGATGTCTTCGCGCTTAGTGGTCATGGTTTTGCGTACAAAGAGCCAAACGGACCAGGGTCAGGTCTCCCATTAACTATGGCCTGCGCACGTCTGTAGATATGACAATCGGTCTTACCAGCTGCCTCAAGAGCCTCTAAGACCTTGACCCAGTTTTTGAAGGTTTTGCGGTCCATAGCCCTACGCCTTGACCTCTATTGCACTTATTCTTCCGCGTTGAAATTGAATCGTCGTTGTATCACCAATGTTCGCGACATATAAGGCAACCTCATCGCCATCTGCCAGCTCAATCATCCAAAAGCAAAACAATTTTGCAATCTGCCCCGTAGACCCACTAAAAGCGCGGCACTCAGACTGATCAATGCCAACGCCATTCTTGGCCAGCTTGATGCCAAGCGTGTGGTTGTTGCCGGCATAGGCGTCCATGCTCGCTTGCACCATAAACAGCTTGGTGGTGCCGCTGTCATTCTTCAAGCCAAACGTATCGCTCGTTCCAAGCACCACCTGATAATCCGTTGCGCTATCAAAAGTCGCAGTCAGACCAGTGCTCTGATATGTCCCGGCTTGCGCAATTGCAATCGTGCCAGCAGTTGTCTTGCTTGCTTGACCTCGGGCCAGTACACCTTCGATGTAATAGCTCAAGCTTGCCCAAGCCGTCGTACCATCTCCAACCTTGTAACGACGAGTATCAGTCTCGATACCCATCTCACCAGCCAGCAGCACTGGATTAGCCGCCGTCCAAGCTGCAGCAGTACCGTTGCGAAGCTTGAAGCGCGTAATCGTGTCGCTCATGGCACACCGCCGTCGAGTACGTTTCCGGCCACATACTCAGTCGCAGGGCCGCCTCCATCAAGGATAACCGTGCTCTCTGTATCGACTCCATCACCATCGAGCACCGCCGGCACCACATCAGCCAACACAGGCGTCGCACTGCGTTGCAGCATCAAATCACAAAACTTCCCATCATCAAGCAGCTCAACAGATCGCACCGTATATGGCAGTCCATCTACGTTCACACCAGTGCCATATTGCAAATCGCCAAATTCACTTGCAAGACAAGTGACCTTGTAGTCAGTCGTCAGCACCACCCCATCAGCAACCATCTCGCTTGGCATATCAAGAATTCCAAGCCCACTTGCTGATCCAGACGAAATCGGTACGCCAAAATCAGCGAGAAACACACTTAGGTCCTCGGTGAATGCCATCAGCAATAGCAGGCCCGATGCCGGGGTAGGGCGGAAACAAATGAATTCTAGCC
>Ga0208149_1000363_pt1 | contig 17639 bp, 19 predicted proteins | sample DEB08_DNA_15_FD_184533 | JGI IMG/M metagenome (GOLD analysis project Ga0208149, IMG submission 184533) | Aqueous microbial communities from the Delaware River and Bay under freshwater to marine salinity gradient to study organic matter... | ecosystem: Environmental > Aquatic > Marine > Coastal ... | reverse complement strand
TGACTTCTCGTGCTGTCGTCTGTAATCAGGTTATCTATGGACGCATCAGTGGCACGTTCCACTCTGCGGATGGTACGCCTGTAGAGGTGACCGACGAGCCGGTGATTGCTTACTTCAAGCGGTCAGGGTTCAAGCCTATCGCAGACTTCATTCAGGGTCTGACGAAGCAAAACAAACTGATGGCGCAGACCAGCATCTTGCTGCGTACGAACCGTCAGAAGAAGGGCAGCGTGACCTACTGGACGCCGATGCCTACGTTCGATAGCACTGTAGCTATCACGGACGACGATAAGGAACTGTTGGGAACTTTCGCGGAAACCGTCAAGGGTCACAACGAAAACGTAATGAATGGGCACAGGGAAGCATCTAAGCTGATGTCAGACGATAGCGATATCGATCTGGCTGCGGATTTCAAAGATGCTGACGCTGCTTAACATTCAGGACTACATGTCTAAGGCTTTGCGGGGGGAGACCAGCGCTTCCCCCGCAGGTCTTTCTGCGTTTGTAGACGAGACGAGACACTCAGTAAACAGGCAACTCACTGAAAAGCGCGGTGAGTATCGCATACGTATGTCCGGCTTGGGTCGCCCCCTATGCCAGCAAGTCCTAGAGAAGAAGGGCATCAAGGAGTCGATGCAGTACAATACGCTGTTTCGATTTATCTTCGGTGACATCACAGAGGCTATCCTCATGCTTGTCATGCGAGAGGCGGGCGTGGACATCGTGGATGCCCAGCGTCAGGTCGAACTGAAGGTGGGTGATCAAACGATCAAGGGCACACTCGACGTAATCATACGTGACGAGACCGGCACAGAGAAAGTGTGGGACATCAAGTCAGCAAGTGACTGGGCGTTCAAGAACAAGTTCACTGGGTTCGGTGGCTACGATGGCCTCAAGGAAGATGATCCCTTTGGATACGTCATGCAGGGCTTTCTCTACTCTGCGGCGACGGGCATGCCATTCGGCGGATGGATCGTAGTCAACAAGTCGAGCGGCGAGGTGGCTATGGTCGAGGCACCGGAGTGGCAGGATGAGGACCGTGCCAAATATTTGGCGGACGCTGAGGAGCGTGTCAAATTCCTGACAGACCCCGACGTTAAGGAATTCAAACCCTACCCCGATGAGTTCGAGACGTATCGCCGCAAGGGTGAAACCCTGCGTACAGGCAACAAGGTCTTGGCAAAGGAATGCAATCTGTGTGGCTTCCGCAGTCACTGCTGGCCGAAAGCAGAACTGCACCCCCGTGTGACATCACAGGCCAAATCGCCGCCACAGGTGTGGTACACCAAGCTGAAGACAAGGGAGGTGTAGGATGCCCTATATCTTCGTACGAGACTACGAGATAGAACTGATGGAGATGAACAAGGAACTGCATCACGTCTATGTCGAGTCTCACGGCGGCAGTGGCGGGGAGCGTAAGCTTGTTCGTCTTCGCATGAATGAGCGGGGTCTCCCCCTCACACTGCGCGACAACTACAGTGAGTTGGGTACGCTGTCTTCGGGTACCGAAAAGCGTGACATCACCACACTCGAATCTGAATTGCAGAAGATAGGAAGAGTAGCACACTCTGGAGCAAACGTATGCGTCCCACTGAATCGTTTGACAAACGAACTATCTATAATCGAAAAACTTTCCCCAAGAGTGGCAGGGTACGTGATACAAAGAATGGGGTCGATAGGAATGCAGATATGAAGCGTGGCAATCGCAAGGCAGGGTTCCGGTCTAACTTCGAGTTAGGCATAGCGAAAAAACTGAGTAGCAAAAAAATTCCATACGAATATGAGAGCCTACGACTTACGTACGTGCCCAAGCCCCGCACCTACACACCAGACTTTCATCTTACCAAGCAGAACATAATCATCGAAGCGAAGGGATACTTCGACAAGGGTGACCGTGTTAAGATGCTTCTGATCAAGGAGCAGCATCCTGACTTGGACATTCGTATTGTTTTCCTGAATGCACGGAATAAGATTTACAAGGGAAGCAAGACCACGTACGGTGCGTGGGCAGAGAAGAATGGATTCAAGTGGGCAGAGGGTTCGATCCCAGAGGAGTGGCTAAAAGATGACAACGATTGATGAGGGTGAATTCGAAAAGGCAACCCTGATGCCTAACCGCTGGTACATTATCCTGCGTAAGATCGACGAGGAAAGCTTCCAAGTGTCTGCGTACGATACGACCACAGACGACGACGAAGAGTTCTACGAGGCCGGTACGATTGTGACGAACGGCATGATGGAACTCCTAGAGTCTGACTTCGACAGAGTGATGGAAGCAGGCTTGGCGCGGCTGGCCTTCGAGAGTGTCAAGGAGAAGATGCTTGACGAGGTGGACAGCGACAACGGCCCCGTCGTAAAGCACGAAGACGGTACGAACATAGTCAAGATAGATTTTGGTAAGACGCAATGATCAAAGAGAACTGGACCCTCAACAACTATCAGATGCAGGCTCGTGAGTTTGCCATCTACCCAGAGGACATGAAGATCACCTACCCCACTCTGGGCCTAGCCGGTGAGGCAGGCGAGGTGGCAGACAAGGTGAAGAAGGTCTACCGTGACGGGCGTGACGACTCCCGGTTCAAGGGGGAGATAGCAAAAGAGATCGGTGACGTTCTCTGGTATTGCGCTGCCCTCGCAGATGATCTAGGGTTTTCTTTGCAGCAGATTGCAGAGATGAATATGTACAAGCTGAAGTCTCGCAAGGCTGCTGGTAAGATACAGGGTGATGGAGACAACAGATGAGACACGACGAATACATGAAGATACGCAACGAGGATTACTTGGGGGAGAAGAGCAAGGATGTCGATAACGTCAATCACCCGCCACACTACAATCAGGCAGGTATCGAATGCCTTGACGCAATCGCAGCGGCGACAGGCGACGGCTTCCAATACTACCTACAGGGAAACATCCTCAAGTACCTCTGGCGGTACAGATACAAAAACGGAATCGAAGACCTCAAGAAAGCACAGTTCTACCTAAACAAATTGATCGCAACAAAGGAAGATAACAATGAATAATATGCTACCAACAACCTACCAACAGTTTATCCACAAGTCACGCTATGCACGTTGGCTTGATGACGAGGAGCGTCGTGAGAACTGGGACGAGACCGTGTATCGCTATACAAACTTCATGGCGAACCACGTCAAGGACAAGCACGGCTTCGACATACCCCGTGACGATCTTCTCGACATTCACGATGCCGTGATCGGACAGGAGATCATGCCGTCTATGCGGGGCATGATGACAGCAGGCTCTGCTCTCTCAAGGGACAACATCTGCGGCTATAACTGTAGCTACATCCCTGTGGACAGCCCCCGCTCGTTCGACGAGTGCATGTACATCCTGATGTGCGGCACGGGTGTCGGATTCTCTGTGGAGCGTGAGAACGTGGACAAGCTGCCCGTGATCAGTGACGCTATGCACGAGACGGACACGGTGATACGTGTGGGTGACTCCAAGCCGGGGTGGGCCAAGTCTCTGCGCGAACTGATTGCGCTGCTCTACGCTGGACAGATTCCTCAGTGGGACCTGTCCGCTGTGCGTCCGTCCGGTGCGCGGCTCAAGACGATGGGCGGCAGGGCATCTGGCCCCGGACCCCTAGATGATCTGTTCCACTTCACAGTCGAACTGTTCAAGAAGGCACAGGGTCGTCGCCTCTTCCCTATTGAGTGTCACGACCTGATGTGCAAGGTCGGTGAAATCGTAGTCGTTGGGGGCGTACGTCGCTCTGCTCTCATCTCCCTCTCGAACCTCAACGACGATCAGATGGCACATGCCAAGTCTGGTGCGTGGTGGGAGAACGAGGGGCAACGTGCCCTCGCAAACAACTCCGTAGCCTACAAGGGCAAGCCGGAGATGGGCACGTTCATGCGCGAGTGGCTGGCTCTCTACGACTCGAAGTCAGGTGAGCGTGGCATCTTCAACCGTGATGCAGCAGACAAGCAGGTCGCCCGCAATGGACGCCGTGAGACAGGGCACATGTGGGGCACGAACCCCTGCTCTGAGATCATCCTGCGTCCCTATCAGTTCTGCAACCTGTCAGAGGTGGTCGTGCGTGAAAGCGACACGCTGGAGTCCCTGAAGCGCAAGGTGCGCCTCGCTACGATCTTGGGCACCCTACAGTCAACCCTAACCGATTTCAAATATCTGAGGAAAGTATGGCGGGACAACACAGAAGAAGAACGCCTCTTGGGCGTATCCTTGACTGGTATCATGGATCACTCAATTTTATCGAAGACCGTCGATTCCCCTCGTTGGCTCGAAGAGATGAAGCAAGTCGCCGTAGAGACGAATCGCAAGTATGCAAAGATGCTTGGAATCCCACAGTCCGCTGCCATCACCTGTGTCAAGCCATCGGGCACTGTGTCTCAACTCGTAGACGCCGCTAGTGGTATCCACGCCCGTCACAATGACTACTACATTCGTACGGTGCGCGGAGACAACAAGGACCCCCTGACACAGTTCCTCAAGGAGCAGGGTGTGTACAGTGAGGCGTGTGTGATGAAGCCGGACTCGACGACTGTCTTCTCGTTTGCTATGAAGTCACCAGAGGGTGCCGTCACACGGACACAGATGACAGCCATAGAGCAGCTTGAGTTGTGGAAGACGTATGCTGTTCACTGGTGTGAACACAAGCCGTCTGTGACCATCACAGTCAAGGAAGACGAGTGGATGGACGTGGGTGCGTGGGTGTATGAGAACTTCGACGTGGCATCGGGCGTGTCCTTCCTGCCGCATTCAGATCACACCTATCAGCAGGCCCCCTATCAGGACATCGAAGTCGATGACTACTTGGAGTGGCAGCAGGAGCGGGGCAGTCTGATTATCGACTGGACTGCACTGTCAGAGTACGAGAAGGAAGACAACACATCCGGATCACGTGAACTGGCGTGTACTGCGGGCGTGTGTGAAGTGGTAGACTTGAATGCCGCCTAAGAAGGAAAAGAAAAAGCCACCCCTCGTGTGGAAGAGAGGTGACGGATGGGTTCAATATCACCCCCATCCGCACCACCCCTGTTACAAAGAATGGATGGAAAAAGTTGATAAAAGTAAAGATAACTCCTGAGATCATAGCACGTGCCAAAAAGAAAGCTGCCACTGTAGGCAATCTACAGGGCAGCATCACAGGTAGCTTGAGTCATGTTGTCGGTGCGATAGGCGAGATCATCGTGGCTGACGCTATGGGTGCAGACCAGTCGAACACCTACGACTATGATTTGGTGAGGGACGGGGAGCGGATCGACGTGAAAACGAAACGCTGCAATACCCGTCCCTTTCCACACTACGATTGTTCGGTGGCTGCACACGGGGCCAAACAGGATTGCGACAGTTATGTGTTTGTACGCATCCTGACCGATTCATCGCAGGCGTGGATACTGGGCAAGATTCCGAAGCAAGACTTCTACACGAAGGCAACGAAATACCAGAGGGGCGACGTAGACCCCGCAAACGGCTTCACGTTCAAGGCCGATTGTTACAATCTACCTATTAGTGAGTTGTCTGATGTCAAACAAAGCGTCTCTGTTTAAGTTCGAAGCGAACCTCCTTACCAACGGGAAGGTCGAGTTGCTCTGTGAATCTGTGAGGCCCGAAGAGTTCGAGGGCGTGATCAACAACGGCCTGCCGGAGTACGACGGGGCACACTCCATAGCAAGCCTGTTGAGATACTTGAAGTCTTGGTCAGATGAGGCGATAGATAAGTCGGCCAGATATATCTAGCTTTTGCCCTTGCCGTCTGCAGCAAAGTCAGGAACCATCTTACCGGCTTTGTTCTTGACCATAGTCATTCCGCCGCCTGCCATCATCTTCGGACCCTGCATCATCGTGTTCTGCATCTGATTCTGCTGACCCTGTGTGGCAGTCATCATGCCCCCCGCTTGAGCCTTCTTGCGGGTTTTCTTTTTGGTGGTAGCCATGCCGCCGTACATCATAGGCTTACGCTTTGCAGCCCCGCCGTACATCATGCCCTTGCGCTGGCCATTGGTGTATGTTTTCATTTCTAGTCTCCTACGTTCTAGGTTTTATAAATTCAGGAAAGGCGTCTTCGGGTATAGTTTCAAGCTTTGCAGACTCTACGGACTCTGATACTGGTTCAGTCAGAATAGACCTGACTTCATCCGTATCTTCTACGCCTAACTCTATTAAGGCATCGGGTAAGTAATCTTCAGCATCGTACCCAAGCTTGCCAAATTCCGTAACAATGAATGTTGTAAGCTTTGCAGAGAAGACATCCAAGTCTGCCTTAGTCATGTCTTTTGGAAATTCCATAAAACGGTGCATGAATTTCGCACCATCCTTGTCCGTTGCTGCCATCTTCATAAGATCGATACCAGCCTTACTAGCCATAGAGACGGCAAGTTCTGCAGCCACGTACTGTGGGCTAACCATACCACGACGGATGTTGAAGGCACGGGATATAAGCTGGTTTGTTCCGAATCCTGATACCAAGTTTGTAATCGTAGGGTCGTACTTTGCCATTACAGAATCTGCTTTTAAGTTCATATAAAAAGCTATGTCTTGTAGATACTGGACGTGATCATCGCCCAAGTAGTCCGCTAGGTTTCGAGCCACTACATCGTTATTTAGGAACTTTGCTAGTTCCCCCGGTGTAGACATTATTTCAGCAATGTCTCCCCGACGAGTCTCACCAGCGAGAACTTGAAGACCGCCCTTCTGAAGAAGTCCATCCACAAGAAGCTGAGAAATACCTGCATCAATAACTTCGTCGATATCAACTTCAAAAGATACGTCCTCACCCTCAACACGACGTGTGATTGTGGTGGTTGTCTTAGTAGCATCGCCGCCTGACAGGGCTAACTTAGCGCGAAGTCGCATAGCATCTACTTTTCGAGGATCACCAGTTTCAAAGTATTCCTTTAAAAACTTAGCACCATCCTTGCCTATACCCGCAACATCACTCACTGCCTTTAGTCCGGCATCACCCACTGCAGTTACACTATTAATAGTTTTTTCTTGCCGATTGATTTCATTCTTTATGCGCGTGGCTGTTTTACTAGCTGCATCTCTTACTTCTTTATCTACTTTTAGGAGTGTGCCGAACTTACGCCCCTCGCTTATCATGCCCTCGAAGTCAACAAGACTCACGGTATCTGTATTGCCGTTTACCAGACGCACATTAAATATTCCTTGAAGGTCTTTTATTCCGTCCATGTTAGCAGGCAATATCTCAGTGATAGCTTCTAGGCCCTTCTCTCTGTCCAGTACGTTAAGTGTTTCCCTAGCCCACGTATCGTACACAAATTCTGTCAGGGCTGTAGAGATTGCTCCGTATACAGCCATGCTGTCTTTATCGGCTGCGTCAAAAAACAACTCGCCATTTGGACCCTTGTTTGCAAACTCTCCTAGAAGTCTTCGTATTTCATCCCTAACAGGTGCGCGGTTCATTGCACTGGGATTACGGGCTGCTGCATTTATCTTGTTTGCTAGTGGGCGAAGAAATGTGTCCGGACTCGTAGCACCATACCCAAAACGGAACAAGCGTACAAAGTCAGACTCTTCGCTTGGACCCACACGCTCCGTCAGTGCGCCGAACTTTTGCGACTTGAGGAACTTAGAGCCTGCACCATCCATACGCTGAAACCTGTCAAACCACTCAGCCTTGTATAGGTCAGCAGCAGCCTGCCACTCACGGAAATACTCAGGAGCTTCACTCTTTACAATATCAAGAAGTCGTCCCTCGTATGTTTCGTACTGGTGAGCGAGACGACCATTACCAACTCCTATGGCGTAGTCCCGGAATGCGGAGTACACATCCATAACTTCGCCGGGAGCAGCCTGAAAACCTGTAAACCCGCTCTTGTCCATATGATACATAAGAAGCTTGAGCGGTGTTACGTCCTTGATGTACAGAGCGTTCTTTGAACCATCCTCTAGGAATTCGATACTGGCATTCTGCATCATTCCGTCGAATGTTTCTTTTCCAAGAGAATCCGCCCACCGTTTTGACATGGCATTGAAGGCGTCGTTTACGCGCTTACCCAATGCTCCACTGAAAAACTTTCCCTCTGGACTGAAGAATGTGGACAGCGTTGCGCCACCATCCGGATCATCTTTGGCGAACTCGTACAACTCCTTTATCATACTGCCTATATTTATGGTAGTATTTTCTTTTTCTGCACGTGCATCTAGCCCCTTGAACCCTCGCTTGGCAAGGCCCTTAAATCGTGCCACGTTGTTCATTATAACGGTTTCAAAGTGTGAAGAAGTGAGAGCAGACCGTTTCTCATCCACACGAGACTTTTTTAAGTTTTCTGCCCGTCTTGCGAGGCCCTCGTTGATGCGTGTGCGAAGGCCGTTTCTATAGGCCATTTCATCAAGGTCTTTTCTAAGTCTTTTATTGACATTTACACCCGCAGAAACAAATTTCTCTAGTATTTCAGGTGTTACCTCTTGGAATGTGTCTTCCGTAGACATGTCGATTAAGTCTTCGATATTTCTGTTTAGCTGCGCTCCACCTTCAGCTATCCCCTCTTCACCCCGACGTATAGTTTCTTCTAGGGTTTGCATGTAGTCTTCCAGCATCTGCTTATCGTCGGGGTCTACTACATCTCTCTTAATCAGGCGACGAAAATTATCTAGGGCAAGCTTTGCCTGAGTAACAGTTTGAGTTTGCAATTCAAACATTGCTTCGGCTTCGTTTATTCCTGCCTCAGAGTTTAGGGCGTTAGAGCTAATTTTACTCAAGGCTAATTGCTGTGCTGATCTCATCCATCCCATGTTAGACATCGTGGCGAATGTTTCACGGAAGGCTGTGCTGGCTTCCTCGTACTCCGAACTATTCTCTTCAAATGCGTTTAGGATTCTGGCTTGAAGTTTTTGATACTGCTTCAAACTATCCTTAACCATCGCACGAGAGTCATCATCCAACACTGTGGACAATTTTTGCATGTACTTCAGGGCTTTTCGTTCAGCATACGTTAGACCTTTGCCGCCCCTTGACGGATGACTTTCTATCAGCTCGCGGTACTTGACCATGTCTTCATCGACAAGGACGCCTGTAAAAAAGTCTGGCCCTAGCGCAGGAGATGCAAGCACACTAGCCATATCCTGTATAGCTATACCTACGTTCGCCGCAGGATTTCCAAAGTAACTGTTAATACCTCCGCCTACACGACTAACAAGATTTATAGCAGTCGGACCACCTACAAGGTACGCTACGGCAGCTATCCCCTGTGCAGTCAAACGATCACCGTCAGTCAGTCCCTGCAAAAATTCGCCACCTAAATACTGGGCTGCAGCCATAGGCAGTGTTTCAGAGATTGTCGTTTTAATTACAGGCATACCGTCCATTAGTATTTTGGACTGAAAGCGTTGTGAAATTAGGGACTCTTTGTTTGTTCGCAGGGTTTCAATCTCTAAGTCGTCAGCAAACTTGTATATGTCGCCCTTCTTAAAGCCTGCTTCAGGCATATCATACGTCAATACTTTTCCGTCGAGAGTTCGACGATCATCTAAATCTGTAGATATACGTGCAACTTCATCACTTATGCGAGTAAAACCCTCCTGCGCTTTTTCTAGTTCTAGGGCATTTGCAACTGCACGTTTGTTGAACTTGAAAGCTTTATCCTGTTGTTGAAGTATTAGAAGCTGCTGTCCTGTAGGCAAATTCTCTAGACGCTTGGCGGTACGTCCACCCTTTGCAATAACCGCGTCGATACGGTTACGAACACGAGCAAGTTCCCTCGTGTCGCTAGCTAGTCGTGCCTTTGTAGTGCCCAACATCATTGCGGCTGTATCTATTGCTGCAACACCAAACTGTTCAAATTCTGTTAGCGTCTCTAGGCTTGCATTGAATACATTTTGTGCGATATCTTCTGTGACAAGCATACGCTTACCCCGCAGGGTTCCTCCGGTTGGAGTAGCTATTTCCTGCCCATCCTCACCAACTATTGCCGGATTGAGGATGCGATTCAATCGCTCCGGATCGTCAGCTAGGCGCACTTTTAGCTCCCGACGCAGGGCATCGTCCATATACGCGCTTAATGTTCTTATGCCTACCTCGTCGCTCAATAATTTGCGCCAAGATTCCTGTATCATTTCACGCACAGGAGCGTCTTCTCTCCATATCTTTGCTGCGGTTTTGTAGTCCATGTCAAAGAATGGTTTTTCATCACCAAAAGCACGACCTGCTTGTGCCATACCCCTTGCAGCCCACTCAGTTGCAGCAGTTATTGCGGAGGGCGTATAACTAAAAAGCAGGTCACTGCCGAAAAGAATAGAGCCACGTATGATGTTTTCGTTGAATGCTTCTTGAACACCGTCTGACATGCTGCCGGTGGATATTAGCTGAGTCATAGTCTCTTCGATAAGATCGGTATCATCCGGGGTAAGACCCGGCACGCTATCAAACTTATTGAGAACAGCACCCAGTATCTTCTGATTGGCAATGAATTTTATTTCTTGCTTGCTGTATAAAGCAGGGTCTTCTTCTTCTGTGACAGTAGGCTCAAACGTACCCGTTCCATACGCAGTTTTCGGCCCAATTGAGCGAGACTGGTTGTACACATCCATAAGGACATTGAGTTCGTTTTGTACGTTTGCTCTGAAGCCTGCATCATTAGACTCATCATTTGCGGCTGCTACCATACTTGACAGTGCAGTGGCATCCCGATTACCTACTCCCTCAATCTGACCCGCATTGATCCTCTCTTGGAATCCAGCCATGTCAACGCCAGATCGCTGCTGCTCAAGGCTCTCTTCCATAGACTCGCCCAGAGTACGACTGTCAAACAAACCTACTCGCTCATCTGCACCAGCAAGCGTTCCGGGTTCGCCCGAACTGAACGGAAGTGCGCTTTTGTCTAGGATGCCAGACGTTCCGAACAGTGCCTCACCAGTCGATGCTAGGGTAACTGGCTTGTCTGGCTCCGTAGCAGCAGGAGGCAACGCCGTTTGCGTGTTCTGATCTGTGTCTAGGTTCTGTGCTAGTTCAGCCATGCTTATGTGCCCTGTCCGCTTGGTACGCTAACGTCTGCAGATTGTGATTGTGGTGGCATGTAATTTTGTGGTATTCCGGGTGCGCTCAAGATTGAAGACAGCAGGTCCATGTCCGTTATTATTTGCATAGTTGTCGAATCGTACACTTTGCCGTTTCCAGCAAGCATGTAGGTTTGACCTCCGTAAGAAACTGTGCCTGCATTGTTTTTCATGGAGTACACCGGAGGCTCTATCTGATCACCCGGTGCGACAGACATAGACTCAGAGGCGGTCTGGAATCCTGCTGCACGAGCCAGCATAGTTACGGAGTGGTGCCCTTGAATTTGTTGCTTCTCTACGGATGTAACTGGGCCAGTTGAGTCTGCGTACTTTGCCATGTGAGCGTAACGATTTTTCTGTCGTGTAAAGTCATCAATTGCGTATTGTATACGCGCCTTCATTTGTTCCGGAGTATCCAGTTCCTCACCCAGACGAGCAAGCTGCTGGATGATATCTTGGTTTGACAGACGACCTGAAGGGTCTGCAGCACGAGCCATCTGAAAGGCTAGGGAGATGCGAAGTGACTCGAAGCGGGCGTACATTACGCCCATCTCTTCGGCAGTCATTCGTGTACCATCCTTCTTGAAAAGCCTATCCTTTTCAGCAACAGCCATACCGTCTTTTCTACGCTGTTCTATGCCTGCATTTAGCCCTTCAATATATTCTGTGGTCATATACTTTTTGCTATCGTCCGTACGACTCTCGCCCGTTGCGTTGTCAAAGCCCAACTCTCCAGCCCTACGGCTAGAAACGATCTGTGTATCTGGAGCTACGGAAGTAATCGCACCACGAGAAACGGCATCACCCTCGTCGTCTGAGTCGAAGAAGAATCCCAGTACGTTTTTAGCACGGGATACCGCGCCAGCGTACCTACTAACTACGGGAAGGGTCGTAAATTCATCCGCCATATTTCGTAGGGCAACCAATCCGGTAGTCTCACTCAACACAGCTTCGAGGGCTACATTAGAATCTAAAATCTTTTGGAAGTCGTCCTCTGTTGCGGTAGAAGAAATCAAGACTCGTGCCGCATGTAGTTTTGCGGTTGCTATAGGTTTAGCTGGTGTACCCCCGGTTCCCGGTATGCCGCCTGCTCTTGGACGGGACTGTGTTTCGAATTGTTGTGGCTTTTGATAGGAACCCAAAATGAATGACATTTCAACGAGGTCACCATTGGTGATTTCGTTGAGGTCTTTCAGCATTGCGTTGGCAGTATCCTTGTTCAGGTTTGCAAACGTCGTCGATGCTGTGGGACCAAAAAGCTCGTACTTGGCTCCGAAGTCTATAGTCGCATCGAAGAGCCTTTCCCTGTCAGCCTTGTTGTACCCTGTGAGTATATCCGTATACCCCACCCATGTGGCGGCGTAGTTATCAGTATTCGCGCCGAAGTTGTTCATCACTGTAGTTTGAGCCTTTGCGTGTGCATCACTCTTTGGCTTCATAATTTCAAAGCCTATAACATTGCCATCGGCCTCAACATTTTTTGAAGGAGTTGCACTCTCAACACCATCGTTCATTATAACGTATTGATCACCAAACGTGGACTGTCGGTTTTGATCAGGGTACAATACGTTATACACGTCATCGAACATCTGTGTCGAACGAAGCACTCCATCCATCTCCGGGAGGTCCACTTCAAATTCACCCGTTTTAAAGTAGTTATCTCTCTGTATAATCGCAGCGTTTGCCCGTATTATCTGCTCAAAGTCGAGGTGTACACTTTCCGGAGCGTTTTTAAACTTATCAGGATTCTTTTGAATTTCGGCAACTAGCGTTGTTATATTGCCCATAGCCTCGTTCGGATTGGCTGCCTTTTTAACGTCTGTATAGAAATCATATCTGTAGTCGTCCTGCCCAATGAATGATACTACTGCTGGATCATCATCGTCAGTTTTAGCTGTTGTCTTCAGCTTACCAATCAAGTCTGCCATCGCAGTGTCTGGAATGAGTTCCTCACCCCTCGTACCAAAGAGATCGATACCACCCCGCTGTGCATCCTGCTCACGCGCACTTGAGAGCATAGACTTTATAGCTGCTACGTTTTTATTGTTAAAGTCATCCCCCAGACCTGATGTCAGGACTGCGTTCTCAATAGTATCTAGGCGTGTCCGTTCAGCCTGACGACGCTCCATCTCACGGCCAATGTTTCCCGTGAAACCTTTGACAAGACCTGATGCAAGTGCTATCCCGATACCCATTGCCTATGATTCCTTTTCATCTTTTTTCATTGACATGAAGCTATCCTCTTTCGGAGGTTCTGGATCGTCTCCCCTGCGATAACTCTCGTTGATCTTTTCACTTACGTACGCAAACATGGCCGGATTATTGTTTTGCATCATGGAGAAGAAGGTCGAGTCGTCCATCTCATCCTCAGTTAGTGCGTTTTCGTTTTCGAAGAGTCGGTAGGGCACGTTCTCTTCCTCCGCAACTGATGCGATATACATACCTAGAGGTCCCTTGATGAGCAAGCCCACATCTGGTGAGAACCCACCCTCCTGAAAAGCTTGAAATATATACCCCTCTACAAGCGATTCAACAGATGCTCCCACCATCAAGAGCTTCATCATCTCCTCACGTACGTGCGGCACCTCTAGCGAGTCTACAGCCTCACGAAGAACAATTTCAGGATTTACTTGTTGTTGCGGCTTTCCCCACGGCCAACGCTCGTTGTCGGACGTGAGACCATAGCCGGGAGGTGCCATAGAAAATGGGTCTTTGGCTTCGATAGTGCCGCGCATAGGAAGTTCTTCAGCCATCTTTACCTTACCTTAATATCACCGGGTTGTTTTGTAGCTAGAGTTTTGCGTCCCTGCGCTGCGGTGGGGCGAGTGACGTACTTTGCGGAGAAGTCTTGCATCTGTCGGTTTGTACTTTCGGTAAGCATACGGTTTATCGCTGAAGATACACGAGGGTCGGATTGTACCAGTTGCTGTACGGGGTCTAAGCGTACCGAACTTGATCGCGCCGAACCCAACCGCATCTCTCCGATAGATCGGGCACGGGGAATTTCCGGAGTAGAGAACGGACCCTTCTCTAGGTTTCCTTCTTTACCCAGCAGGCCACTGCTCATAAGGAATGACTGCGCTAGGTTCATACCCTTGCCCCCGCCCTGTTGTTGGGGGGAACCTCCACCGCCTGTAAGTAGGGAAAGTCCGATAGGTATTAGGGCTGTTAGAAATGAACTCATCGTTAATCTGATCCTTTATTTGCGTACCAAATAGCCAGCCAGTTTCCGATACCGGAAGCTAGTTCATCTTTTTGTTGTTGACTGTATAACTCTTTGGTGTTGGCAAACTCCATAGCCATTATGCCAATCTCGTGCTGTCGCTGCAGGAACGACTCGTTTTTCTGAAAGTTCCACGCCGCATTGTCACGGTACTTTTGCCACAAGTTATTCAGGGAGTTCTGACTTGCATTGAACAGGTTCTGCGCGTTGATACGATTCGTTTCGTTTTGCACGGCTGTGGCAGCAGTGTTGACCTGTCTGCGCCACTGGACATTAGACTGGTCGATGGCGAACTGCATATTCGAGTTGAACTTCTCACGGTTGTCGCGCATAGCAGCGTTGAACTGCCCCTGTGCGTTGATTTCTCCAGCATTGAACTGGTCTACAGCAGCCTTTCTGTTGGCGTTTGCTGTTTCGACTTGCGATCCTAGTTCAGCAAAGAACTCCTCGACCTGCAACTCGTTCTTGGCGTTGAACTGTTGACGTGCATTCTCTTCGGCAGCGTCCTTGAAGACGGCCTGCGTGAGGGCATTGTATGAAAGAGTATCAGCCTTCTGTTGTGAATCGAGATTCTTTGTCTCTGTGGCCAGTAACAACTGTGCGTTTGTTACCGCGCTTTGCAGACGAGCAGACAGATTCGCCTTGTCCATACCAGCGATCTGTGCGGCGTTAGCTAGGGCTGTCTGCTGTTGATTGTTCAGATTTTGTAACTGTATCGTGGCGTACTTGTTTGCATCCTGTGCAGCGATAACAACGCCCGACTCCATAACAGCCTGTGTCATAGCCGCTGCAGCCATAGACGAGGCACCCAAGCCACGTGCCTGCATAACACCGGCTACCTTGCGTACGGCAGGTGCGGCCCATGCTGGCATAGGCTTGCCCTCTTCGATGCTGCCAAGCAACTCGCCAAGCTGATATTGGACAGTGGCGCGTTGGTCGAGTTCCTGTGTGGCAGCAGTAGCCATCGCTCCCTGAGACAACGTACCCTGTACTTGGGCCATGTCAATTTCTGGTGCTGCGCCTATCTGTGCCGCATCCATCGTTGTGATCTGCGGAGCTATTTGTTGTGTTGACGCTACTTGTCCTAGATCAGCCGAAGCTGTGGGGGCTGTCACTTGAATCCCTGTTGTAGGAGCAATCGCGGTAGGGGCTGTTACATTTCCCACGAGTTGAGTACCAGCAGTAGACTGTATCTCTTCATCCTCAACTGTAGGTAGAACAGCAGTTACTTGCGGTACACCTGTACTCTCACCCGCCGCTACCTCGCCTATCTGATTCATAAGGTCTGCGTCGGTGGATATTTTATTTACGTCAGACATACTAATTCATTCCCATAAATACTGTAACTACCATAGCAACCACCATCACCGTGCTACCCATTATCATTGCTTCCAGCCGCCACATGCGCTTGTCTAGTGCTTCCAGTTTTTCTTGCACAGAAGCGTACCGAATGGCGCACTCCTTCTCGTGTGCCTCAAGTTCCATCTGGGTTTTGAGTACGGGTTCCATCGCCAGTTTCATCAGTCGGCGTCAGCTATGGTCAATATGCCGTCATCTACTTTAGCCTGAATGTCATCAGGCAAACTAGATTGATTAGCTGACAACCAAGACTGAAACTCTGGGTCGTGTGCAAGACAGGTCCGACGCACCAAACCATCAGCATCTGTGCGTTGGTAGATTACCTCGTTATCTTCGTTTGTTTTCATAACAGAATAAGACATTTACAACTCCGCACTTACGCCAATATACCCTGACGCATTTACTATTCTATAGTTATATGTTCCAGTAGCACTATTCAGTGAACTAAATGTTAAATCAATTGCACAGGTAGTTTTACTTGAACTACCTCTGATAGCGGGAACAGCACTACAAACTTGTGTAGCTCCATTACCCCATGACCCGTAATGTGCGGCTGTGCCACTTTGGTCAATGGCGGTTGGAGCAGCCCTCATTTCAACGGGCAATGGTAACATTGCCATAGCTGCTGTAGTAGTATATACACCGCCAGCAGCAAAGTAATTATTGTCTCCGTTATAATTTATTCTGAAATAATACCTCTGACACCTAGCCAACTCATCCGCAAATGACCGATGCTCAAACGGCGTGGCCTGTTCGCCAAGTTCCATCTGGACTCCGGTGATAAACAATTCGTTGTCAGTGCTAGAAAAGAATGAATCAATACCTGCGGCCCTGTCAGCGTTGCTCTGCGCTTTCCATGTACTAGCATTGTATGTGCCGCTGCTATAGGTAGAACCCCCATGAAGCCACATATTAAGATACAGACCTACTGCATTGTCGTTTGCGACTGTACCACTTGTGTCGCCGGGAAATGTAATGGAGAAGCGTTGCCAAGAAGTTGTTACATCAAACTGCTGCTGAATAATGCGGGAGTTTTCAGCGTCTTGGATTTCTAACATGTATTTTTTAGCCGTTCCTTTAGCATAAAAAGATACAGTTACAGCTTTTGCTGACGATGTTCCTTTAGCGAGTTGCTGAAGATTTTGTCCTTCTATTCTTTGTTGAATTGTAAACGCCTCACCAGCAGCTATTGAAGTATCAGCAGTTGTGCAGTCTAGTTTGTGTGCAAATCCAAACCCCGGTAAATCTGTTATAGCTGCCTGTGAAGCAGTAAACCTTCCGGCAGTTGCGTCACCACCATTAAGACCATACCTAAATCTGTCCAAGACTTTGTATGTGTCGCCAGTGCCACCAATGCCTGTTGCTGACGTAGCCCTTTGACTGACCTGCATCGCACCGTTGATAACAAGGTTCCTGTTCGACAACGCCGTCTGCGAACCAATCAGTGCGGCGAGTTCTGCTGCCTTGCTCATGCGAGGTCTCCCGTGGCTGTGAAGCGAGTATATGCCTCGTCATACTGACTTCCGTCATTACTCGCCCGTGTCTCCAAATCCTGACTACCTGCTGCTGGTGTGTTCAACCGAACATTTGCGTTAGAATTACTTGAGCCGCCAGCACCCGATGCACTGTAGTTTGCGTTACCAAAGTTTGAAGAATAACTGGGTGTGTAGCTTCCAGTGCCGTTGTCTACAACGCCGCTGATGTTGAAGCTGTCACGCAAGGCGATAGTTCCTGTGCCATTCAAAGACATCCACGCTTTTGCTGTACCCTCTGCGACATACGACATGCCAATGCTGTTGTTCCCGCTGGCATCTTTGAGGGTGTTTACTCTCAGTTCACTAGCCATTATGCGAGGTCTCCCTTAATATCTAGACCAGCAATGGTGCAATCTCTTGTGTTCCCATCCGGTGAAAAAGAAATAAACTCTACAGTGGATGCAGAGTGGCTGTGACACATGGCTCCTGTGCCATTGTTATTAACTGCACCAGTGCTGTCTGTTTCCTTAGCAGTTCCAGTTGCACAGAAGTCTGTGTTGCCCATGTTAGCAGTAAAAGTA
>Ga0208149_1000359_pt1 | contig 17676 bp, 18 predicted proteins | sample DEB08_DNA_15_FD_184533 | JGI IMG/M metagenome (GOLD analysis project Ga0208149, IMG submission 184533) | Aqueous microbial communities from the Delaware River and Bay under freshwater to marine salinity gradient to study organic matter... | ecosystem: Environmental > Aquatic > Marine > Coastal ... | reverse complement strand
TGAATTTGTTGTGTCTGTTGGATTGGCGATTTGTTGATCTGGTTTTTCTGGACATGTTGGGGCAGTCAAAGATTGGGCCGTTGTAATTTTTGTAGGTGCTTGATCTGGAAATTTAATCCAATCACCTACATTCAATTTTATCACATCACCAGAAACATAAGGTACATCATAAGTTCCTTCCGCTCTTCTGACTATTGTTTCACAATAATTAGAAAATGTTCTCCCACCTCCACCTTGAGATCCATCTGGTACATATAAGTATCCATATCCAGGATCTTCTATTACAACGTCAACTACTATACCATTTTGAAAACCACTAGTATCATCTCCACCACTTATTAAAAGAGAACCATCTTTTTCACTTTCACCACCAACATCATCTGAAGTATTTGATCTGTCATTTGAATCTGGATTAAATCTAATAATTGCTCTCCCAACAGCACCACTTCCTTTCCCACAACTATCTCCAAATTTTACAAATGGAGGATCACTATAACCACTACCAGAACTTGTAAGGTCTACACCAATAACGCTTCCTGCAAAGTCTACAATAGCATTGCCAGCAGCACCACTTCCACCACCACCAAAAAATTCTACCGTTGGAGGACCGCAAAGTAAAGGACCAACATCGCAGTTTCCTCCAAGAGGATTTTGTGCAAATCCGTTTACACTATTGGCAATGTTTCCTGGTATAGAAGCAACAGATTCTGCAACATTAGTCACAGAATCTACACCAGTTTTGACTTTTGATTTAATTCCGCTAATTAATCTTCCCAAATTAATTGATTCTGATTGTGAAGGACCGTCCCAAGGACTCCAAGTATCTACTTTGGGACATTCAGGTTCATCATCACAACTTAAGAATGAAAATAAATCCTGTAAAAATCCAACAATATCATCAGCAATTCCTGCTGCTACATCAACTACACTAGAAACTGCTGATAATGCATTTTTAACTCCCGATACAACTTCACCAATTACTCCACCAAGAACAGTAGATAAAAATTCTTCTGCAAAGCATCTGGGAACATTAACAACCTTATCTACAATGTTTACAAGTAATTTAGAAACTAATGAATATAATCCCTTAATTATTTTTCGAAATATACATGCAATTGTATCACTAATACCATCTACTGACTCTTTAAACTGGGCTCTTCTGTTTGGAAATAAAGTAAAATAAGTTAATTTTAATCCATCTTCAACTTTTTTAATGGTATTTTTTTCTATCTCAGTAATTATCCATTGAATACCTTCGGATATTTTTTGTGCGCAATACTGAACTTTTTTATCAATCCATTTTTGAGCATTGTCTATGGATGTAGAAACTTTAGTTCTCCAATCAGATATACTTTTTTTCGCTTCTTCTAAATCTAGAATAAGATTTTTTATCTGTAACTGTACATCACTTAAAGGTTGTTTTTCACAAGCAGAAGTTTTTGCTACTGTCCTTTCTTTTTTTCCTTCTTTTTCTTGTTGGATATCAGCACCTGTATTAGTGCTATTAGTCAATCCAGTGGTATCTTGAACCTTACTATCGTTTAAGTTTTTTGATGGTGTTGATTTTTGTTCTGCTTTTGGTTTTTCTTTTGTTCCTTTTAATGTATACTTGGCAACAGTTTCTTTATTTTTGTATCCTTCAAATGGTTTAAAAGGAAACTCTCCCTTTAAAGTATCATTTGTTATCGCAGTGTATTGATTGTAACCCAACACTCCCATAATAACAGGTTGCTGAGCATCTTCACCATCTATAAAGAAACCATAAACAAAATTGCCTTGCCTAAGGTTTGGAGTCTGTCCAGAACCTCCTGTTCCACCACCAGCAGTAACTGGAAGCATACATGGTGCCCAAGGCAATTCTTCATCCTTTAATTCGTAACTTGAGGTATGATACCCCATGATCCGAACTTTGTATCTATAATCAAATCCACGTTGATCGTCAGTAGTTTCTGTCCTATATCCGGATAGATTTGTTTCCCAAACTTCACTATCTACTATCTGACCAATCCACCAGATAAATCCATCTCTTCCAAGGTAATGCTTCTTTAAAAATCCTTGTTCTATCATTATAGATCAAATACTTTACATTCTGGTTCATCTGGATTGAGATCACAAAAAAGTTCCAATGGGTTTGGATCATGATCTGTATCAGGATGATTCACCTGATACTGTTCTAACTGATCAAGTTCACTTACAATATGTCTACGTCTTTGTGGATTTAAATCCACATTATCAAGTTCATCGATATCATCATTAATGTGTTGTTGGAGTGTTTTCTTTTCCATTTTAGTTAAACGGTTTTCTTCCAAATGTATCACGGACAAGAGTTAAACTTGTGTAAGTCTCTCTTGGTGTTATCCTATGACATAAGCTCGCTATCATATATATGCCACCAGTGCCACTTTCTTTATTTTTATTTGTGTTAGATTTTTTATCTGTAGAAAGTTCAGGGAAGTCGCAGTAAATTAAATCACCAGCACGAAGAGAAAAATCGCCAGCAATAATAATCTCAGTCTTAATCGTAAAGAGTTGATTATATCTCATAATAGACTGAACCATTGTATTTGGAGCATCATAAGTTGGTTTGTCCAGTCTTGCTTTGGTATTTTTCAATTGATCTTCTGCAGTATTTCCACGAGGAAGAACTCCAATATCTAAGACGTGATTCATCAATCTTGATATTGGAGTTCTAAATTCTTCTGCAACATAATTAATATCATTGTCACTTGCAGAAACAATTTTTCCGCTTTGATTTTCATCTACGTTATAATCTCTGACTTTATAGTCCATTGCAACAAAATCAAAGAACAAACTTCTATTCGAATAAGTACCTAATGTAAGATTGTTTTGTAAGTCAATATCTCTTTTAATTTGATATGACAATATTTTACTATCATACTCTTCGGGTAAGTCTGCCGTATTGGTATAGATGTATTTTTTAACTGGTTTTTGACTAAAAAGATTATCAATAGATTTAAATTTAAATCCATCATAAGTCTCATAAAAAAAGTATCCAGCTGCTGCACCAAGTTTACCTGCGTTTGCTGGAACAGATTTTGATGCTAACCAAGTGCAAACATAAAATGGTTTTCTTGAATTGCCAATGAAATTATAATCAATAGCAGTTTCATCAATGTCTAATTCCTTTTCAGTATTAAGACCTCTTTCATCTTTAAGTATTTTCTCAATATTATCTGATATTTTTTCATTATATCTTACCACACATCTTGATTGTTCATTTGAAATAAACTCTCTTGTACAAAGATCAAGATAATATAAATCCTGTTGAGTTCCTGGATCTATATCACGAACTCTATTTACATAAAAGGAACTCTCATCTTTAAAAACTAACTTAGTTTTTTCTTCTTGGGTATCTTCAATCTCAATAAGTACCTGTTCTCCACCTCTTATTGGTAAAGTATCAAGCAAACCTTTATTAATTGTCTCCTCAGATTCTGTAAGGGATAAACCAGTTTCTACAACTGTTGCTGTTAATGAAATTGAATTTGAAAGAACACTCTCATAATATCTTACTTCTACGGCACCTCCAGATATATCAACAGAACCATTTCCTTTCGTAGAAAATATTTGAAATAGATTTATATTTCCAGATCTAGTATTTGTATTATTTGCCATTATCCTTGTTTGTATAAGAACCCAACTAACTGTGCCTGATATAAACTATTTAATAATTCTTTTTTGGAAACTCCCACAGGAACAACTCCTCCACCACCTCCACCACCTCCACCAGACATGGTGGGAGAACCACCAGAACTTGGTATGGGCATTACCATTGTTCCAGAAGTTCCTCTTGGCATTTCATAGTCTGCACTTTCAGAAATAGCAGATACTGAACTTGCTGATGGACCCTGTACTGATGTTTGTATTTGTGCAGGTGTTGATGCTGCTGGCGGCGTCTCTATCGGTCTTCCTGTTTTCGCAGAGTATGTTACACCAGAAACGGTATATGTTCCTTCTGTCATTATTTGTGCAGATTCTGAAGAAACAGATTCTCCACTTCTTGCTCTATCTAAAGCTGCTTCAATTGCTTCTGGACTTATAGAAGCACGATTTCCAGCAGACCCAGCATATCTAGATTGACCTCTCACCTTTCCATCTTCACTATAAGACAATCCAACAGAAGCAAATTCTCTTGCAAGTTCTTGTGCTGCTTCTGCTCTATTTGCACTTTCTCCCCTAATATATTTTCCAACTTCAGGTCTCTTTATGTTTACAACATAGTCTTTAAACTTTTCTTGAGTAGTAGCATCAAACTTATCATTCATACTGATATTCATATTCCGAACAAATCCAATCATAGTATCTGGAATAATTTGATATTTTCCAACAGCAAATACTTTTTCTTGTGCCTGCAATGACATAACTTCTCCAACAGTCATATCAGTTAGGTTTTTTCCAAAGTATGCTGCTGCTCCTCCCGGACTATCTCCAGCATTACCTCTGTTTATTGATTCATATCCACCTTCTCCCCCAGCAATAATTTCAAACAAATCTCCAGATTGTGTGCCACCAGTTGTTGGTGGTGGTGCAGATCCTTCTGGAGATGCTGAAGTTCCTGATTTAAGACTTGCAATAGTCTTGTTTATTCCCTCAAATAATTGCTTTAATCCTGGTATTTTTTTGGAGATTTCATTAAGGTTTTTAAGTATATCTTTATCATCTACATCTTCTGCAGGTATTCCTAATAGTTTTGCGATTATTTTAACGCCCTCACCAACAATCCATTTTAGACCATCCCAAATAGGAGTTAAAAATTCTCCAAGTTTTTCTAAAATTTCTTTAACCTTCTCATAAGTCTTCTTAAAGAAGTCAATAATACTTTGAAGATTTTTCATTATTGCAAGGATAAGACCACCTATAAGAATATTCTTAAAGAATTTTCCAATTCCAAATCCATCACCTGGAAGTTTTAAATTCTTTAAAATGCCTTTGGACTTACTACCTCTTTCTAATTTATTTTCTCTCCTTTGTTTATTTTCTAACTCTGCTCTTCTTCTAGATTCTTCAGACTCTTTCTTTTTAACTTGATTTTCTTTATCCAAAGAAATTATAATACTCTTCAAAGTATCATCAATCTTATTAAAGGTATTCCCTATACCTTCCTCTTGGTCTTTATCACCAAGATTAACTTTTTTTGGAGGTTCTTTTATTTCTGCGGGAGGTAAAAGTCTTGAAGGAGATATAGAAGGTCTTGCCATTTTAGGACCTATCTCATCTCTTTCAGGTGATTCTTCTCTATTAAAAAACTTATCCTTAGATATTTTTTTAGCAGTATTTCCTACATCTTTTTTAGAAGATGATTTCTTTTCTGCTGCTGATGCTAATAGTTTTCCTGCGCCTGCGAGTAATGGTAACATCTTATCCTACCACATTATAGATTCCTTTAACGACCATCATAGTCATATTATTAGGATCTTCAGATGAAAAGAATGGAAGTTTAGTTTGACCTGCTCCTGATGAAGAAGTATTTACTTTTTGTCCACCTCCCATTGGAAGTGGAACGATTCCTCCAATACCACTTCTTCCTGTTGGTGAAGAAATTGATGGAGCAGATACTGGTGTTCTTGCTATTTTTGCTGATGGTGGAGCTGGAGCAGAACCTGGAGATGAAAGTTTTGGAGTGCTTCCAGCACCTGGTCCAACATATTTAAAGTGCGCACTTCCTGGACCATGATTATATACATATCTCCAACCATATTTACTTCCATTTGCTTTCATCCATTCATATCCAGCACCATTCATATCAAGTGCTTCTCCATACATATGATGAGAATTTGGATCTGCTCCTTTAAGTGATGCATTTTTTGCTTCACTACGACCAGAACTTGCAACATATTGACCAAGATTCATTCCAGAATCTTCCACTGCCTTTGCAAATTGCTGTGCAGCAGGATTAGAAAATATGACAGGTCTACCATTTTGATCTATTTGTCCTTGAACAGTATAACCAGAACCAGTTTCTGGATGTGAAGCTGGAACTACTTTTGCAGATCCGGCAACAGTTTCTGAACTGGATTCTCTTCCATCATCTTTATTTGCTGTTTCTTTACCAGGAACTATTGGAGTTTTTGGTTGAGGTTTTGGTTGACTTGGATACAATCTTTTACTTAAAGAAGTTTGAGGAAGTCCTGCCTCACCTTTTTCTTCAAATTGTTTTTTCAATTCTGAAAATGTTTTTCCTCCTATGGATATTTGACTTTCCATCTGTCGAAGTTCTTTATCTTGATCTTTTAGTTCTTTTTCTTTCTCTTTAATCTTAGGTATAACTCTAATATCATCACTCATTGTTCTTAGTCTATACAATTCATCATTAATTTTTTGACGTTTTACCAGAGCATCATCATATATTTTAAGAAATGCTGCGGTTGTTTTTTCTTCACCAGTCATTTTTTCTTTTTCTGCTTTTGGAGCAATACGACCATACTGATCTCTAAGTTTTGTTATAAATCTTCCTTTTTCTACATTTCCTTCCCCATATAAAATTTTCCCAGCCTTTTCGGTTGCTTTATTAGTAGCATACTCGATACCTTTATAAGCAACTGCTACACCAGCAAGAGTTGCCAAAGAAATTAATCCAACAGGACTAGTAAGAAATGCAAATGCTGCAGTAATAGCAGGAATTGCGATCGCAGTAATCGGTGCAAGAAAACCTAAGATTGTGGAAACAAGTGGTAATGCAGCAATCGCAAGAAGTCCGCCAAGAATTAGTGGAGCATTATCTACCATAAAGTTTTTAAACTTATCAATAGATTTCTTATTGTCAGGGTCTTGCATCCAATTGACAAGTTTTAATAATGCACCACCTATCAATATATTTGTAAAGAATCTTTTAATGTTATCAAAAAATCCACCGATGGGTTTTGCCTCTGGAACTTCTTTATCTTTCTTTTTCTTTTCTCCTCTTTTCTTTTCTAACTTATTTTCTCTTCTTCTTTTTTCTTCTTTCTCTTGAGTTTTTCTTTCGGACTTTGCAGTGTTTTTCTCAATTACATTCTGCTTATCAAGAACACTTTTGATAGTAATAAGAGAACCTAAGATCTTATTGATTCCATCATTAACATCTTTCTTAAACTCATCAGAATCAGATTTATCTTCTGCCGCTTCCGATTCCTTATCTTCTGGTTTAATTTTATCTACTTTTACAATCGCACCTGGTTTGCGATTTAATACTTTATTGATATCAACCTTCTTTGGTTTTACTTTAAATTTACCAGTCTTTCCTTTGACTCTTTTAAATTCATTCGTAATAAGTTCAATGCTCTCAGTAGTCATCTGAGAGTCTGTCATTCTACCTTTAACTGCTGCTTCCTTTAAGAGTGAAGCATACTCCTCATATGTCAAATCAAATACATCTTCCAATCCTAAGATAGAAAGAATCTGAGAATCTATTTCTTCATCAACTAGGTCATCAGGTTTTTTTGGTATGGTTGCAAGTGCTCCACCTCCACCGCCACCAGAAGACTTTGAATCTCCTCTAACACTATCCAGAAGATCGTCAAGACCCTCTGGAATCTTTTCATCATTTTCGATGATTCCTTTTAGTAGATCTTCTAGTCCTTCTGGAATTTTATCATCCATTTTGTTGTTGCTTTAGTTTTTCTTCCACCATATATGTATTTAGAGGAATCCTTTTAACACATAAAATATTTTTATGAGATTTTCTCCTACCAGAATATACCATATGGACACACCCTGCATTATATCCATTCTCTTTACACCAAGTATTTAATCCATAAGTATTAACAATACTCCCATCGGAAAATACAATACTCCACCAATAACAAAAATGGTGTTTTTTCTGGGATAATCTCATTTTTTCTCGCGTTTCCTTAGATGCAACTTTTCCATAATTTGGATTATTTTTTCCAGCATTTGCTATTCTAAGTTTTTCGATATGTGATTGTGATAATTTTTTTCCAGTATTTATTTTTCTTAGTTTATTTTTGAATTCTTCTGTGCGAATTGCTCCAGAAGCCCCTTCGCCACCATCAGTTATATTTCTCAAAATGCCAGTTCCTAAATCTTTTCTACCAAGAACAGCAATCATATAGATTTCATGTCTGAATGCTTCTTCTTCTGTTAAATTCTTTTTTAGAAATATAATTTTATTTTTATCCTTAGGAATTCCACACAATCTTTTTCTACTATTAATTCTTCTCCCTTTACCTTTACCAACATAGTAGGGGGTTCCATCTTCACGCAAATATGCGTAAGTGTAATAGTTATTCATACTGCTTTTATTGTTTGGCAGTATTATTTATACAAGAAAAGGGGCATTTCTGCCCCCATTCTTTGCTTTAAGTCGCCAAACAATAAAGCATTACTATTTATCATCCATTTTGTTGTTGCTTTAGTTTTTCTTCCTCAAGGTGTTGCTGAAGTAAAACCACATAGATGTCTCTTTCCCAAGGCACCAATCCCTCAATTTCAGTCAAACTCCATTTATGATACTGAACCAAGGCAAAGTTAATCTTAAAATAGTTCTCAAGGTCCATATGGGACATCGCTACGCGAAAAAACTTGATAACCCTTCTAATACTACGGTGCTTTCTACTTTTGTTTTTGGATTCTTAACTTTCAGTTCGTGAGTCAACTTAGGCATTGTTGAGAAAAATCGTTCAACATCCTTAAACTGAGAACTATTCATCTGACCTAAGAAGTCAATCAACTCTTTCTTGGTAACATCAGAGGAAGACCAAACTTCTTCTGCGTTATAAATCTTATCAATACAAGAAGCAATCAATTCAAAAGACTTATCAATATCCATATCAGAATTTACATCAAAATTATTTTTGATAAACTCATCCAAAGAAGGATACTTCATTTCCATAATCAAACTATCATCAAGTTTAATCTTATTAGTATGATCTTTATCTTTGGCGACTTTAATATCATCAATTGCAATCTTTACAGGAATACTAGTTTGACCATCATCGGGAGCAATGATACTAACCTCAATTTCCTCTCCAACAGACTTACCACGAATGTTTAAAAACAAATACTCAATGTCAAAAGTTGGAAGAGACTCTACCTTAACACCTCTTGTCTGAATACAGCTTTTTAGAACTGCTTTAATAGCATTAGAGATTTCTTTATTGCTTTCTGATTCTAATGCAAGAACAAGAAGTTTTTCTTCTTTAACTAGAAATGGTCTATACTTAATTGTTTTTCCAGTCGATGGCAACTCAAGTTCATAAGTTGGAGTCGCTATTGTTGGTAAAGGCATAATGTCCTATAAGTGGTTCAGTAATGATATTTATTATGCTACTACAGTAGGTCCAGGTGCTCCAGATGGTGGTCGTCCTAATTGATCTCTGATTCCAAATTGATCTAGTGCAGGATTTCCAAGATTTAAGAAATCATTAGGACCTCTAAATCTCTGATCTCTATTTACAGAGAACTGTGCATCAAAAAATTCTGGACTGTAATCAAAGTTAAATTTATTAAACTCAACAACTCCAGGTGCTCTTGGATTTTCTAATGTAGATGGTGGTATTATTTTGTTTCTTTCTCTTACATATCTAATATAAGAAAACGAAACGTTGTATTGCAGCAATTCACTTGCCTGGTAAGTGACTGGAGTAGAAGTTACAGAAACTGGAAATGCCTTTACAAAGGTATAGTTTAAGGCATTGCCAATATCTTTTTCATACTTTACAACATACATATCACTCTTATATTTTTCAGGGTAGTTCATTCTATAATGAACATAAGGACTCTTGTAGTCATTTCTAGAAAATGTTTCTCCAAGACCAGTGATATAATCTATCCATCCATCAAAAAATTCTATAACATTATAATTCCTATCAACATAAAAAGTTAAATCAATAGTCTCATCATAGATTCTACGATAAGCCATCTTCTCTGTTACACCATGATAATCAGATGTAACATCATGAGTTGCTAAAGTTGTTCCTGGTAAAGATGCTTCAGAACAAAGTAATTCAATGTTAGAAATATTTTCTGGTGTGACTCCTCTTCCATTTGATGCAATAAAAGAAGACACAGCAGGAGGAACTGCAAACTTCACATGATATATTGAAGTTTGTGCTATGTTAAGTATTCTTGTTTTGAGATCACTTACAGAATAATATGTAGGGTTTCCTGGTGCTCCCATTTATAAATAATTTGACCTTATATATTATGTAGCCCAGATATGGCAGAAAGTTTAAAGTCAAAGTATAAACCATCAAATCCCCAAAAATATAAAGGCGACTACAACAATATAATTTGTAGAAGCACTTGGGAAAGAAAATTTTGCAGGTGGTGCGATTTAAATGAAAGTATAATATCTTGGGGATCAGAAGAATTTTTTATTCCTTACGTATCTCCTGTTGACAATAGAGTTCATAGATACTTTCCAGACTTTATAATTAAACTTAAAGAACAATCTGGAAAAGTTAAGACTTATGTGATAGAAGTCAAACCAAAAAAACAAACTGTTCCTCCAATAAAAAAATCCAGAGTAACAAAATCTTTTATTCATGAAACCAAAACTTATGCTGTAAATCAAGCGAAGTGGAAAGCAGCAAAGGAATGGTGTGACGATAGACTTCTTGAATTTAAAATTATTACAGAAGATGAATTAGGAATTCGCTAATAAATAATTAGAAAATGTCTAATGGCAATAATAAGGCGCCCACTATTAACTGACTCTTATACATTTGATTCAATAACAAATAATAAAAGGAACGTAAAAGTTCGTGCCAATGTTGAAGTTGATGATACAAGTCCATCCACTCCACCATCAGTTCTTGATGAGTCTGGAGAGAAGGTTGCACAGTGGTTGCCAGAAAATAATGCTTGGGGAGCAAACAGCGAATATTCAAAAAGCAATATTCCTAATGTTGCAACTGGACAACCTGTTGATTCTTACTTATCACAAAACTCCGAAAAATTTAAACTCGCAACTAGCAATATAATAAACTCTCTTCCCCCTCAAACTGCAAGAGATTTTGCCAATTTATCATACTCTTCTGGTATTGTGGCAAGTGATGCCTTTGCCACGGACCCTGCTGCTGGAGGTGGTCCTGGCGATGTAGGAGACTCGCAGAATACTGTTGACACAAATAATACCAGAACACAATTAGCAACAAGTTCTGACCAAAGTCTTAGATATCCTTTGAGTAATACAGGTGAATATGACTTTTTAAAGATCACAGAATTTCAATATGAACCTCCTAGTGTGCAGCAGGTAAGTAGTCTTTTACCAAAAAGCGCCGATAAAAGAATAACCAAGAATGGGGGAACAGTTTCTTTACCAATGTATCCAGGAATAAGTGATTCAAATTCTGTTGGTTGGGGAAACGATAGTCTAAATCCAATTCAAGGTTCTCTTGCTTTAGCTGCTAGAGGTGCTATAACAAATTTAGCAGACTTTAAATTTGGTCAAGCATTTACAGATCTTGTAAAAGACGGTGTTAACATTGCAGAAAATATAGTAAATGATGATGAACTTTCTACTTTTATAAAAAATTATTTTGCAGGACAAGCCGTTGGAGCACAAAACCTTACATCAAGACTTGGTGGTATAGTTATAAATCCAAACCTAGAATTACTTTTCACTGGACCTAACCTAAGAACATTTAGTTATAGTTACCAATTAACTCCAAGAGATTCCAAAGAATCAGAAGTAATCAAAAAGATTATTCTATTCTTTAAGAAAACGATGGCAGTTTCAAAAAGCACTAGTGGTTTGTTTTTAAAAACTCCAAGTGTATTCAAACTGAAATACATTTATGGCAAAACTGGTGGACAACACCCTTTCTTAAATAAAATAAAACCTTGCGCACTGACAAGTTTTAATGTTGACTACACCCCTGATGGGAGTTATATGACATATAATGATGATGGTTCTATGACATCATATAATATCTCTATGAGTTTTAGTGAACTTGAACCAATCTATAGAGAAGATTACGACGACAATCTAGCGGACATGGGATTCTAAAATGGCAACTCCTTACTTCAGACAAGTACCAAACTTTGATTATGTAACTAGAGGAACTGATAATAAAAGAATATCTGAATACACTCAAGTAAAAAATCTTTTTAGAAAAGGTGCATTGAGACCTGATATTGCAGACAATCTTTTATTCTTTACCAAGTATAGCATAATTGGAGATGAAAGACCTGATAATGTTGCCTTTAAATTTTATGAGGATGAAAGTTTAGATTGGGTAGTTTTACTTTCAAATAATATTATAAACATCCAATCAGAATGGCCTCTTCCTCAAAAAATATTTGAAGAAGTTATGTTGGAAAAATATAAAACCTATGATAATTTTTATAATGGAGTTCATCATTATGAAACAAAAGAAATAAGAGACAGTCTTGGAAGAATTATACTTCCATCAGGAATAAGAATATCTAACACCTGGCAAGAAGGTGGTGGGTTTCTTAATCTTTTTGGAGTAATTGATGAGAGTCTTCCTGCAAGTAATTACAAGTATGAGTATTTTGATTCTGGAACTTCTACAATCGAATCAAAAAATAAAACTGAAATACTTACAGAAATAACAAATTACGATTATGAAACTAAACTCGAAGATGAAAAGAGAAATATATTTGTTCTTAAATCTAGATACTTAAATGTAGTGTTTAATGATATAGAAAATATTATGACATACAAAAAAGGTTCGGAACAATTTGTGTCCCGAACCTTAAAGAGAGGCGATAATATTCGCCTTTATCAGTGATCAGTCATCAACAAGTTTCTGGAAATAAGAAATTGCATCATCTTCATCTTCATTAGAACTTGAGGAAAGATTGTTGAGTTGATTGCTGATGTCATCAGGCAGTTCAGTTTCTTGACGACGGGAACTAAAATTTGGAGTATAAGAACCACGATCGCTGTCCTCATCATCAACTTCCTCATCCAGTTGTGGACGGGCAGCAGGTTTTTGACCCAGAACATACTTCAGACGCTTCTCAAGATCTTCATAAGACTTGAACTGGTCTGATGCAGAGATAGCATCTAGAGAATATTGCTTCTTCCAGAGGGCTTCCAGAGCATCGTCATCATCCAGGAGTGGTGCAATTCGGTCGAACTCTGATTTGTCGTAGTTCCAGTAACCATCCTTCTTGACAATTTTGATCTTGAAGTTAGCACCTTGCCAGAAGTCGAAAGGATTGATAGGAGTTTCGTCTTCAAACTCAGGTTGCATTGCCTCCATGATCTTATCAAAGATTTTCTTACCATACTTAAACAGGAATACACGACCTTCGTTTTGAGGATTTGCAGGATCCTTTACGACATAGATGTTAGAATAATATGACAGTTTACGCTTTTGCTTACGGACAGTCTCTTTGTCCTTATCATTACCACTGTTCCAGAGTTCACGGTTGTGCTCAGAAACAGGATCTTTCTGACCAATGGTAGTCAGAGAGTTTTCAATGTACCAACCACCAGGACCTTGGAAAGCATGAGAATACATTTTCGTCCAAGGAAGTTCTTCTCCTTCTACTGCTGGGAGGAAACGAACAATTGCAAACCCATTTCCGGTCTTATCCATCTCCGGTTTCCAGAAACGATCATCAGAACTGCTGTTGGTGTTTGCTTTCTCTACTTCTTTAACCAACTTTGCAGTGAGAGAACCGAGAGAAGATTGCTTTTTAAGATTTGCGAAAGACATTAGATTACCTCTTTTAAATTTGATTTGGCCTTTGGGACTTCTTTATCTTACAGGAAGCAAGAAGGGATGTCAAGCCCGGTCTAGTTCCTTTTTCATTGACTCAACCATGCGAGTCAGGTTGTCAAAAACTACATTCACATTAGACTCATTTGACATACCCATCATTATAACAGATTCTTCAATTCTACTTTTAAGTTCTTTTGCTTCTGGGTCATCAGATAAACTTAATCTGACATAGAGCAACTTTTGTTTTTCCAATAGTTCTTGAAGAACCTCAATATGCTCTAACTTTTTATCCTTAGACATTAAGGGATACTCAAATACATTATCATAAACCCTTTGTTGCAAAGAGTTTATTTCCAACATTTCATTTCTTACAATATCTGAATCAAAAAAACTCATCGATTTACCACTAATAATTTTAACATGTCTCTAAATTTAGACACATCAATATTTAGAAATGGTGAATACTTTTTAATTCTGAAAGAAGTTAATTCCCAAACAGGATCTATTAACTTCTTATCAAAAGTTTTTTTAAAGTTTAAAATATGATCCAGTATAATCAAAGTTTCGATTGATACTTTTCCAGAAAGAAATAACTTTAAAATTTTTGGATGCTTGCTTCCCTTGATAGAAAACATTTCATCAAAATTCTCATCCAAAAAAGAATTCTCAATCTCTGTCTTAAAAAAATAAGAAAGAGATTGCATTCTCTTATTCCAATCAACATATCTTTCATTGCCAGATTTAATTATTTCTCCAATCCACAGTCTTTGTGGATCATCAGATAATGCAAAGTTGGCAACAAAGAAGTTTACAATCTCATCGTCCTTTTTCTGCCTTGAAATTTTCTCAAACCAAAATCTATCTTTCCTACCATAAAAAGTTTTCAATGATGATTTTGTTTTACCTCGATACTTATAAAAATCGTAATTGTCTTTTGTAAAATGATTCTTGATTCCAAGATAAGAGTTGTAAACCTCAAATGCTGTCATAGTATAAAAGTAAAATCAAACAGGCAGTTTAGCTTTGGATGTTTTTTTGAGAAAATTAAGTTCCATTGCATTCCAACGGATCTTTTCTTTGAGTGGTTTTGAAATCAATTTAGGTACTGATTCCAATTCAATATTATTCTTTTCGCAGTAGAAAACTATTGCTCCAATATAATCAAGGTCATTATCATTTTTGACGATTTCTTCAACGTCTCTTGCAAACTTTTCAGCACACATAAATTTTTTAGTAAACTCTTCTTCTAATTGATTCTTAGGTGACATAGTTGTCTATCTTGTCTGTTACAAATTTTTTTATGTATTGGGTTAAGAGACGAATATACTTTTCCTTATCTCGCTCTTCATAGACAACAACTTCACCATTAGTACAAGTCATAATGATGACGAATTTCTTTACTGAGATTCCAGTGATCTCATGTAGCATACACGCATAAGCACAACACTGTACAAAATAGTGTTCAATCCAATCTCTTGGTTTTGGTTTTTTTGAAGTCTTAAAGTCGATGATTGCAAGTTCATTATCAAACTCTGCAATACAATCGACTGTTCCCGCAACACCCAAGAACTTACTATAAAGAGAACCTTCTAGGGCGTAAATATTATTTATGCGGTTAAGTTCAGGCTTAGCAATCTTAAACAAATACTCTGAGATTGGTTGGACCGGAGGAAGATCACGATTATACAAATAGTTTTCAATTAAGGTGTGAGCATCAGTTCCCCTACTTGTTGCTTGTTTGGTAACTTTATTTGCCTCATCTTCACCAACCCTCTTCCTCCACTTCTCAAAAATTTCTTTATTGTAGTGGCTAATGACTGATGTAATTGATACTGCCTTAAAGGGTTCATCAGTATCCTCAATATCATAATAACGAACACCATCAATGACCCTCCTTTTAAGATTAGGAAGGTCAAGTTCTACATGATTAAAATTCATTAAGTTACATTCCCAGTTGATGTTTTGCTGTCAGATACTCTTTGACCAGTCCACTACGGCAGACATCTTCAATACCAAATTCAATAGTATCAAAAGATGGCATAATACGCAAGACTTTCATGAAGTCAATAATACCATTCTTTTCATTTGTCTTAATCAAGTCTGTCTGAGTTGCATCTCCACAGAACATGATCTTTGAGTTCTCACCAACACGAGTAATGATAGAATCCAATTCGTGCCCATTAAGATTTTGAAACTCATCAACAATAATGATTGCATTATCAAGAGTTGTTCCACGAATGAAAGAAGTACTCCAGAAACTAATGGTTCCCTGAGTTTTGAGATTGCCATAAAGCATTTCAAAAGAAGCATCATCTGGCATCTCAAACATATACTTTACCATGTTCTTATATGGAATCTGGTAAAGAGAAGACTTATCTTCATGGTCTCCGGGAAGAAATCCAATTTCCCTAGTTGCTACAAGAGACCTTACGATATAAATCTTTTCATATGGCGACTTTTCATTTAATACATCCCTTAGAGCATTGTAGAGAGTAATAAAAGTTTTACCTGTTCCAGCACAACCATAAGCAACAAGATTTTGATCTAAACCATATCTAGAAAATAAAGTCTCCTGATTCTCAGTCAAAGGTTCAATCTTTTTCATGTAGTCAAGATTGATTGGTTTCTTTCTTTTCATTGCCCTATTGCTTGTTCCAAATGGTACTGGATTAGCAGCTCTCTTTTTTGTCATAGAAATCAAATCTTTTTTACTCTGGATTTTGGTGCCTTTGATACTTTGTCTAGAACGTCATTCCATCCTGGATGTTTCTTGATTAGTTTATCTTTCCATTCACCAACCTCTCCTGGTTGGGGACAAGTAGATGGATCAGACCAATCCCGAATCCAATCGGGATTGTCTTCTTTCCATTGATCCCAATCATTAACACTCATCGTAACTTCTTTCTGTTCACCAGTTTCTTTGTGAACTATTGGATATGTTGCCAAAATTTTCACCTCCTAAATTGTGTGAACTTATTTATTGTTTAAATGAGAAGATATTTCCAAATATATCCCTTATGTGTTTTTCTCTTATTCTGACAGACAAGAGTTATTTTGGAAGTAGAAGCATCATTTTCTTTTGCAGCAACAGTCATACTATCATACATTTTAATTAATTTTCCATCAATAGAATACTTAGCTATTTTTTTGATTTTGTGTGATGTTCTTTTATATGGTGCAATATTTGGTTTTGGCGCATCTTTAAAGGTTTTCCACTGATATCCACCATAGGTTTGATATTCTCCTCTGGTTACAGCATCTATCCCTCTACATTCTTTACCAAAAAGATCATAAGAGGCATCTCTGCAACTATCATATGTTTGTATTAGATTTCCATTTAAATCATAACAAGCAACTTTTTTAGAATTACTTTGTTTAATTGCAGATTTCCAATTATTTCCATGCTTTTTGTTCAGAAATCCTCCCCCATCTCCACCATTAGTCATATTATAATATGGATTTAAAGAAGAAACATAGTATACTTCTCTTTCATTTACATTTTTTTCATTACACTCCTCCAAAATATCAAATAAAAAATTACTTACACCATATTTTCTCATTGCATAATACAATTTTGTATTTCTTTTTTTAGAATGAGATTTATGTTGTCTCCATCTTGCCTTTGGGTTTTTAGATTTTCCAACATAAATCTCTTCATTAATGCAATTTGTTATTTTATAAATGTAATGTGAAACCATAATATGATAGTTTTACTCTACCATTATTTATATTTACATCACATTACAAAATCCAATCATTTTCTACTCCCCCAAGTGCTTCGGCACAAACAGGAAATTGCTCGGCAAAGATTTTTTTACATTCTTTGGCAATATCCATATGTTCTTTTTGAGTTCCTGATTTTTCCCGAAGTGCAATATATGTGATCCATGATCTACAACTACCTGCCATATAAAGACGGGTAGGAGTTGCCAGTGGAAGAACGAATCTACAGCACTCCTTTGCGATTCCCATATCAAGCATAGACTGATAGAGAACCATCGAGTCATCAAAGTGC
>Ga0208149_1000355_pt1 | contig 17777 bp, 19 predicted proteins | sample DEB08_DNA_15_FD_184533 | JGI IMG/M metagenome (GOLD analysis project Ga0208149, IMG submission 184533) | Aqueous microbial communities from the Delaware River and Bay under freshwater to marine salinity gradient to study organic matter... | ecosystem: Environmental > Aquatic > Marine > Coastal ... | reverse complement strand
GTAGCGCAGCTGAGACCGTGGGTGGGGGTATAAGTAGCGGAGCTGGTGCAGTGGGTGGGGCAGCTAGTGCAGTGGGTGGTGCAATAGGTAGCGTATTTTCAGACAGGAGATTGAAACAGAATATTCACAAAATGCGCGTCGCGTCACCTATCCCGGGGCTCTCCCTTTATACGTGGGAATGGAATGAGATTGCGATGTCCAACTACGGACTCAAAGGACGCGACTTTGGATTTATCGCTGATGAAATCGACGATCAATATATTTCCAAGGATGTGTATGGATATGAATTCATCCGCGAAGATTCTCCAATTTACCAGGCTCTGGTGAAATTAAAATCTCGATAAGTATCAAAGGTGTGATGGCATCAGCGTCATTCAGACTTTATCTTAAAAGATCAGATGATTACGCTGATGCGGTGCGCGCATTTAAGGCAAGTGGGAGTGGCGGGGACCAGGCGGTGGTGGTGGCGACACGTAACAGCCTAGCTGATGCAATGAAATCCCTCGATCCCGCCGTATTAAAGGCGGCGTACAAGAGTGATTCCGCGAGGTTTATGAAGAATTTGGAAGTTTTTAGCAAGGCAGATCAACTCAAAATAGCTAAAAAGGTAGATGATGCGGCACTTAGTGCCGATGTCACTAAGTTGAAATCGGCTGATGACGCAGGGGGTGCGGCGGCTGGAGGAACAACAAAGTATGACACAGCACAGACGCTGATTAAATATACTGCCGCTGGTATCGCTGGTTTTACATTGATTAACTATCTCGACAAAAAGTATGATGATGAGGAGAAGATATACAGAAATTGTATGGCTGCCTGTCTCCCCCACAACTGGGATGAATATCAGTATGGTGCCATCAAAGAGGATGAACTCGAGTACAGCACACCAGAAAGTATTAGAGAATATCAAATCGAACCAATTCCAAATCAACCCTACTGTAAAATGGGAATGGAGTGTGAAAATTTCTGTGGTGTGACATGCGATGAAGAGACCAAAGCCGATATTCCACTCTTGGATCTCCCGGGGAGGGTGGCCGGATCGGCGGCGGGCGCGGCAGGTCAAGGCGCTGGTCAGGTCGCTGGTGGTCTTTTCGGTGGAACATTGGAGGGTTTGGGAGCTGGCGGTCCAGGTAGCATGGGTGCGAGTGCGGTATCGGCGATTCTGGTCATGGCGGGTTTTATATTCTTCTTGTTGCGAAAAGATTAAAATCCATTCGTAATAATTCCATCTACATTGTACCTATACATATACTCCAACTCTTTGTCTTCTTTATGTGTATAGGTATAAACTTTGATATTCTTAGACTTACAGTAGGATATGAACTTGTGATCTAAACACGTCCAGTGAAGTAGGACAGCTTTGATACCTCCCCACGTTATTTCACCATATTCCCCCTCGTGAAATGTCGTCTCAAATGTAGATCCCTTTTGAAATTTTAATGGTAAGCTGTAAATAATCTTTCGGTTGAAACTACAGAAAATCACATCATCGATTGGTTCAGTTTCGTAAAATTTTACGATTGCCTCGACCACTGAAATGTCACTACCTTTAATATCTACGAGTACGAGGGTTTTTCGTATAGCAGGAACTTTATCGTATAGTTCTTGTAATGAACATACACCAGAATTTTTCAATTGTTCCAATGTCATATCTTCGATAAATTGGTTATTCAAATATATGTCATGATACAATACCAATTCCCCAGTTCCACACACCTGGACATCAATCTCAACGCCATCGTATCCCCTGTGAATTGCTTCACGAATTCCCTCGATGCTATTGTCCCTGTATTTGAGGGAATATCCCCGATGTGCGATACACTTCATCCTTACTTAAAGCTATTTTAATTCTTTATACTAATGATCCTTAGTATAGATGTTGGTATAAGGAACTTGGCGATGTGCCTCTTGGACGAGGATTCTGGTAACCTTGTGAAAGAGTGGGATGTTGATGGAATACCCCCTCAACATGCTGATGGTGTGTATATTTCCATGAGAGACCATCTGGATGCGAGACCCTGGGTACTCACAGCTCAAACCATTCTCATAGAGAAGCAACCTGAGCGCAATAAGAAGATGGTCTCCGTGATGCACTTTTTACACGCCTACTTTATCATCAAGTGTCCCAAGGCTGAAACTATTCTATACGATGCGAGACACAAAATTCCAGATGTAGCTGGTCCGGGTAAGGCACAGTATAATAAAAGAAAGAAGGTATCCATCGAGAGGTGTGAAGCGTTCATCCGAGATGGGAACATGAACGCACATTGGCTTCCCATCTTCCTGAAGTCTAAGAAGAAGGATGACTTGGCAGATACCGTGATGCAGGCTTTAAGTTTCGTGAATAGGAAGGAGGTCATACCCGCTTCACAAAAAAAGAAGACGACAAAGTTGGTACCGAGGCGACCCAACGAGAATCAAAAAGCCACAAAGTATTCAAAGTCAAACTTGGCTTGGATGTATCTGAACAAAGTCGAATGTGAAGTCCTCGAAAATAACAAAAGATTCATGAAGGATCTGAAGAGATACTATCGGGACATTAACGAGTTGATTAAAGAAATGAAGTGAGGAGGGTATATACAATGAGTCTGACTATTCAAATGTCTGCGACCCCCAAGCTTAACATTGATAAATTGGTCAAGGGTAGTAATAAACGCATAAAGACCACCTTCCACACGAAGAAGCCCCAGAGGACCAACCACCGGGTGGCTCTCGACGAACTCGATACATTTCTGGAACTTGTCGACGAAGCCATGGATGCCATGAGTAACACACAGTATGAATTTGATAAAGCACAAGAAAAGCTACATAAACTATACGATTTTTGTGGAGAGGTACCATTGGATGATGAACGTAACTATTAAAGATTTGGGGGGAACTAAAGATACAATGAAAAAGGTTTTGGATCATGGATTTGTAGAGTTGGTGGATCACATGCCACAACAAGAATTGGACAAAGCGATCGTAGATGGAGCGCGTGTAAGTTATCAAACAGGTACCAAGACCACACGTGGAGACAGGGGTCTCATTCGTTACCTTGTTCGAAACTGGCACACATCACCCCTGGAGTTGGTCGTATTCAAGTTTCGTATTAAGGCACCACTGTATATTGCACGTCAGTGGTTGAGGCACCGAACAGCCTCTGTGAATGAGATGAGTGCTCGGTATTCTATCGTCGATGAAGAATACTACGAACCCGATATCCTTAGAGGACAATCGGCAGTCAATCACCAAGGATCGGAGGGTGTTGTTGAAATTGGTGACGAGTTGAACGAAACACTCTCCGCACAGTACAAGGCTGCATTCAAAGTCTATGAAGAACTCTTGGCTAAGGGGGTATGCCGGGAACAAGCGCGGGGTGTTCTTCCACAATCCACATATACCTCCTTTGTATGGAAGATGGATCTCCACAACTTGATGCACTTCCTCCAGTTGAGGATGGATCACCACGCCCAAAAGGAGATCAGAGACTACGCCGTGGCAATCTATGAGCTGATCCAACCCCTGGTACCAATCAGCATGGAGGCCTTCATGGACTTCCGTGTGAATGCCATGCAACTCACAGGACCTGAAATTGATGCCATTGCCGATGGCAAATCCATAGACAGCCCGGGTGAAAGAAGGGAGTTTGAGGAAAAACTAAAGAGGTTAAAAATAAATATCCCCGTATAATAAATGCTTGCCATTACAAACACACTTACTGTATTCGCTGCCGATAAGAAGAACAAGGGATTCAAAAAATTGAGTAAAAAAATCCAAAAGGAACGGGACACCGATGTGGAGAAGATCAAAGAGAAGGTCTCTGATATTTTCCGTGATGAACAGCGTCGCATGAAGGGATATCTCGATGAGCATAATAAGTTGATCAAGAAGAGTGACAAACCCAAAAAAAGTAGGAAAAAGTCTATCGATTTTTACGAAAAGTAAGCCATAAGGTGCACAAAACAAAAAACATCGCTAAGGGTGGATTATCCCCAAATTTCTCAGCCAATAGAGCGCAGACAACGCTGTACTGGACGAGCTTAATTTCCTGTTGTGTTTTTATAATAGAGCGTTTCATAGACCCCCTAGACTTTTGGAGACCATTTACCGCCGTATTTATTTTACTTACCGTACCAGGTATCTCCGTCGTCTTCATGAATATATCACCAACATTCACAGATTCTATTATTTGCTCTTGAATGAGGGGTTCCAGGTATGTGAAATAGTTAAAGTCTGGATCCAGTTTGAGACATATACCTTCTATTGTGGAGAATGCCTTGGCGAGATATATAAAACTACTCGGTACGACAAATGGTTTTTCAATCGCAAGTTGTGCAGCGAGATCATCATTTACAATTCCAGAACCGTCTAGGGTCTCTAAGTATCCTAGGATGGTATCAAAGAAGAGTTCAATATCAGAAACATCTGAAGATGTTGGAACAATCACACCTAATTTGACTAGGGTATCGACGATACCTGCGGTGTCCCTCGTGATTATAAACCCAAAAAGTTTTGTGAATCCGTCTCTAAGTTCTTCCGATAGTGGTATGAGTAATCCAAAATCATAAAATACAAGTTTTCCCCTTGGTGAAAATCCCAGGTTACCTGGGTGTGGGTCGGCGTGAAAGAGACCATTATCCATAGTTTGGATCACATATGCATTTATAAGGGCTTCACATATCTTCTTCTTATTCACATTCTTGTCTGTAATCTCAGTCAGTTTCATTGACGGTACATATTCCATCACAATCATCTCATCATTCGAATACTTTTTATACACTTTTGGAACTTTTACCCAATCAACATCTTTCATAGTTTTTCGAAACTTGATGGCGTTATTAATCTCCTGATTGTAATCCGCCTCACCTAATAGGTATTCTATAGATTCATCGAGAACTCTCCCTGAACTATTACCTGTATCTATACCCACATACTCGAGAAATTGTACAATGTCACGTATATTATCGGTATCTTCTTTCATGATGTCCAGAATCCCTGGGCGTTTTAATTTTACAACAACTTTTTGACCGTTTTGGAGTACGGCCATATGGACTTGTCCGATACTCGCGGATTTAAATGGTACAAGGTCAAATTCTCTGAAAATATCATAATCTACAATGGTATCGAATTCCACGGGAGGAACGTTATCTTGAAGTGATTCCAGTTCTTTTGTAAATTCCGGTGGATAGAGGTCTCCCCTCGTCGAAGCGATCTGACCTAATTTTACAAATGTCGGTCCGAGTTCCAGGAGTTCCTCTTTCGTCCATCGACCAAGTTCTGATTTATTTTTTACAGTCGCGTTTTTCCATAGAAACTTACCAGCAAATTTCCATGTTTTGATCTTCCTGTCAGATTTTGGTCGTATAGGAATTTGGTTCGCTACACATAGCATCCTACTTTTTGTAAAGTTTTTATTTCTTCGTATATTAAAATGAACTTTCTTAAACCACTGAGTGGTCCGATTGAAAAAGTTCTCAAAGTACCCATCATTTTCACACTGGTGGTGATGTATCAAGGTTTATTTTCACACAATGCGGTTGAAGTTCCGGAAAGATTGGCTAGACTTTTTCAGTTTGAATCATTTCGATTATTTTCGCTCATCGTAATTGCCCTCGCTGTCACAAGTGACGTGGAATATGCACTCCTATCGACATTGTTTTTCATTGGTACTCTATATGCCCTAAAGACACCAGAGGAGAGAAAAAAAACTGGTTTCATATAGTATATGTGGTGGATCTTTCTACTTTTATATTGTTCCTATCTCATCCTAGGTCCCCATTGGGAAACAAAACTCTTAAGGGGTGAAAGGTTAGCCATTGTTGATAGTGAAAGGGAACTTTTGAGACGCTCTATTTTTATTTCCTATGTCGCACTCTTGTTGATCTCCTGGTTTTTACTCTTTCCATCTGAATCGTCATTCATGAGCGCTCTTTTATTGACCGTCGCGGCAACAACCGGTTTTCACATGAAGTATGGACCCGAGAAGCCCGTCCCAATGCATCTTCTTCTGACCCTATTCCTATTATATCAGGGGAGATCATACATGTCTATCCAACTTTGGCTCACGATGGCGCTCATTACATTTTACACGTTGATGCATGATAAATTATATATCCCCTAATATTAGAATGAAGATTCATATTGTGGGTGCCGGACCGACAGGTATGTCCCTAGCTTGGGAAATACTTAGATCGGGTGAACACGATGTGACAATTTACGATAGAAAACTTTCAGCCGGTGGTTCTTGGTGGGAACCCGATGAAGACGTGAGAGATCTTCACGCGCACCGTATAGTTTTCGATCGCGCATTTGTCAATACCCAAAGTTTGTTTAGAGAAATGGGAATCAGGTGGGACGATATATTTGAACCAGTTAGTAAAGGTGTGTATAGTTTTGTCTTCAAGTCACTCAGTCTGAAAGATTATGGTGCCCTCACTTCACTATCTTTTAGGGTTCTAACCAAACCCGAACACTACAAGGGGGTCTCTCTAAAAGATGCTCTGGGTGATCTTTCAGAAAAGGGGGAAACTTTACTCGAACACCTCCCTCTGTTGATGGATGGTGTCAGGTGGGATGTCATGTCAGCCTACGAGTTTGTGAAAAGTTTTGACTACGTCGCCCTCTCTAAACAATACACCCAACGGGTCTCTGGGAAGGTCATGTGTGACGCGATGGAACAGGCAGTCCTCGATGCAGGTGCAAATTTTGTGTTTGGTAATGAACTCACGGACTTGGAGTACTTTGAGGATGGGTACAAGGCAACCTTTTCAAACGCGACCACGCTCGAGGACGGTATGCTCTTCCTCTGTCTCGATAACAGTCCAGCCATAAAGTTGTTAGGTGACAACTGGGGACTTGATGGAGAAAAGAAGGTCCGAGAAAGTACCTACGGGTGTATCAATATTCTTCTAGACTTTGACGAACCAATCAAAATTAAAGATGAGGTGGAAATCATAACATCCACAAAACTCCGACTTCAACCAGTTGTCTTATCGGATGGTGTGACAGTGTCATGTATAATCACAGATCTCAATGAAAATGTTATCAATACTCCACCAGAAGAGTTAAAAACCCTCGTTTTGGAGGAATTGGATGTACCCACCCCCAAAGAAATTCGAATAGGTTGGGGTGCAGATTGGGACGGTGAGAAGTGGCAATTTTCCCAATCCTCGGGGGTTCTCAGTCTCCACGGACAGCTCCCCTTTTTTGGGAAATGCCCCAAAGTTGCCATGTGTGGTATGATGTCCCCGAGGAAGACACCCTATTCGAGCATCGAAGCCGCCGTTGAGGTATCAAGGTCCCTCAGTCACCAGGAATTTGGCACGAGGGAGCCTCTCCAACCCATCCTTCTGACACACATGATTTTATTGATCATTGTGGTACTTATAGTTTTAATTCTACTCTATCGTAACAGAAACCTATGAAGTTTGTAGCCTCAGTATATGAACCCATGTATGAGTTTAACAGTAAAAAGTATATACGACTCAAAATCTCACAGAAAAGTGCAGAGAGTATCAACCAAATTCACGTGAATAAGGCGCACCTCCTATTGAATAAAAACATAGACATTCCACTTATCGGTCAGGTGCTCACGGTGAAGGTTCCATTCCGTTATAGGAGAGTGATGTGTGAAGTCAAGGGGAGACCCCTACAATCTCTTATAAAAGGTGATGAAATCGAAGTTGATGTACAGTTTAAGGGTGCTTGGAATGTCGGTGATTACTCTGGATTCTCTTGGTTACTCTCAAGTTCAACATACTCCGAAAGCGGGTGATATATCAACTCATTTAAAGTTTATCCTCTTTAAATCAGTATGCTCACTAGAACTGGGTACCTCGCCACCGAAGGACCCCTCCAAGAAATTAAAAAGGAACTTACCGTAAGACCTATAGTCAATGGGGATTATGGATTTCCGCCACCACCTTTTAAAGTTTTTAAAACGACTACAGGTGGTATCTGTATCCCGCGCTTCTATGGCATCGAGAAACTTGGTGAGCCCAAGGAGGACCGGAGACCCCAACCCACCAAGATTAGAACAAAGTTTGCCGGCACCCTTCGAGACGCAACACACCAAAATGAAGCACTTGCTGCAGCTCTTAAGGCGGGTCATGGCGTTCTCTCACTCCCGTGTGGTTTTGGGAAGACCACCGTATCCCTGGCAATAGCATGTAAGTTGGGCTACAGGACCATGATTGTCGTTCATAAACAGTTCCTGGCAGACCAGTGGAGGGAGAGAATCCAGCAGTTCTGTCCAGGGGCCACCATAGGGGTTGTCCAACAGAATAAGAAGGAGGTAGAATGCGATTTTGTCATCGCGATGCTCCAATCCCTCTCCTTAAAGGAGTATAGCTTTTCGGACTTTGAGAGTGTTGGGACCCTCATCGTAGATGAAGCACACCACATATGTGCCAAAGTTTTCAGTCAATCCCTCTTCAAAATGTGCCCCAAACACATTTTTGGTCTCTCCGCAACCCCCGAGAGGAAGGATGGTCTCACCAAGGTGCTCCATTGGTTTATGGGACCAACCTTCTTCGCCGTTGAGAGGAAAAATCAGGAACAGGTTGAGGTGTTCCCAATCACCTACGAATGCTTCAATTACAAAAACCCACCACCCTCTATGAGGAACGGGAAGATATCGATGCCCAACATGATCACAGAGTTGGTCGAAGACAGGAACAGAAACAAAATGTTGGTGGAGCTCGTTAAAAAAGCCTCAGCTGGCACGAGGCAACTCCTCGTTTTGAGTGACCGGAGATTTCACTGTGAATTTCTTCATCAATGTTTTCCCAAAAGTTCCGGGCTCTACATGGGTGGCATGAAGGAGAAGGACCTCCAAGAATCTTCCAAAAAGAAGATCATCTTCGCGACATTCAGCCAAGCCCACGAGGGACTGGACATTCCAACCCTAGATACAGTCATTCTGGCTTCACCCAAATCGGACATCACCCAAAGTATTGGGCGTATCATGAGAGAAACGAAGGGGAAGAAGAACAACCCACATATATACGACGTTCATGATCCGTGGTCTATCTTCACCGCGATGTACTACAAGAGAATGAAGGTGTACCGCCAAGGTGGTTTCAAAATTCATGGGAAATTCACCGAAGAAAAGAGGGGCGACTTCCCTCAGGGAAAGTGTTTGTTTTTATAATCTGAACACTTATTAAATGTCTGGTGCATTGATACAACTCGTCTCCAAGGGAGTTCAAGACATGTATCTTACGAGCGACGAGGGTATGTCGTTTTTCCGTACAAAATTTATGCGGCATACGAATTTTTCCCAAGCCCCCAAGTACATTAAAACTATTTCGGACAGTGATACTTCGATAATGATTCCAGTTTTGGGTGATGCCATCAATGGGCTTTGGTTCGAGTCAGATAGTACTAGTAATGACAACATCGCTTCGAATCTCTTTTACAAATCCACCCTAGATCTTTTCATAGGTGGTCAAAAAATAGACTCCCAACACTTTGATTATTATAGTGAGATCTGGCCAAATTATTTGGCTGATACCTACAACAAGTCACAGGAACTTAACACCAAGGCTTCACTGTCCAATAAATTTTTTGTCCCCCTCCACTTTTTTTTCTGTGATCATAAAGCATTCTTACCCCTAGTCGCACTCCAAAATCACCAAGTTGAAATACGAATCAATTTTGACAAGGATACGATCGAATCCATTCCAGCATCTGAAAAGAAAGCCAATCTGTACGGGAACTATATTTACCTTGATACAGAAGAGAGAGAATCACTTGTAAAGCGATCCTTAGATTTCGTCATCACACAAACACAGAGAATAGAGTTCCCATTGAATAGTGTGACTGATAATACAATCGAATCTGGGGGTTACAATACACTCGATATTTCTTCCTTTAATCACCCAGTAAAGTCACTCTTCTTCGGATTTGGTGCTTCCCAGATAAATCCCGCATTGGATCGTTTTAGTTTTATAAACGCAGACCTATACATCAACGGTACACCACTACTCGAAAGTATGAGCCCTGTATATTTTCACACAGCACAAAACTATTTTAAATCATCATACGGTAAAAGTTATTTTAATACTGGAAGTCATTCACCAACGTATACTCGATACTATGCCTATCACTTCTGTATGAATGCATCCGACTACAACCCATCGGGGTCGTGTAACTTTAGTCGTCTGGACAACGCGAAACTCGTATTGAGAGGTGTCGAGGCCATTGATCGACCGTATATGTATGTATATGTCGTCAATTACAATGTACTCAGGATCAAAGATGGTTTAGCCGGAATTTTATTCGGCAACTAATGTAAATGGCAACACAAGCAGACGGAATTCTTGTAGCCGCTGGACAAATTTTTGTAAGTAGTTTGGATGCTGCACCAAGAGAACAAGATATTATTACAGGTGTCGCAAGTATTGACGCTGGTGAGATTGTAGCAGACCAGATTACAACGGCGAATCTTATCCTCACAAATAAATTAAATGCTTCAGGTGACTTAGAACTCACGGGTTTTACAAATGTTAATCGTTTGACAGCCACCCAGATTGGTATCGGCACCACAAATCCTGTAAATGATTTTCAAGTTGGTGAGGACCGTTTTATCGTCAGTCGTGTATCACCAAATATTGTCACAGTCCTCGGTAACGTATTTTCCACAAATCTCATCGCTACGAATCTTTTCAGAACCGAGAACAATAAGTTTGTTGTTGATAGTGGTGCCTCCAATACCCTTCAAATCACCGGAAACACATATTCAACGAAGATTATAGCAGGACCACTTACAGAAACCGGTGCAGACGCGGCGTTGTTTCAAAATGGTAACGTTGTGATCAGTAACGGTGATCTTAATATAACAGGTAACATTGTGGTCGCCGGTAATGTAAGTATTACAGATGCTCTGACATACTTGAATGCTGAAAACTTGATCGTATCCAATGCGTGTATTCAAATGGCTGATGGATACCCCGGGGGTGCGTATGATAATGCTCTGCTTATGACAGATCATCCCGGCGTCGAAGCGAATTTGGTGTTTGGATATAGTACGTCAAACAATGAATTCATGTTTTCAAAAACAATGGATAGTGCTTATACATTCGGTGGTCCCGGAGAACAACTAATCAATCTAGATTCGAACACAGTGAATGTTCATGTATATGGTAAATTTTACACTGATAGTAATGTGGGTGTCGCAAATATTGCACCCACACACACACTTTGTGTGGGATCCAATGTATTTGTAGATGATACGGGTTCTAATGTACTACATGCAACCGGTAACGTTTTCATACAACAGTTAAGTTTAGGTGATGGTGGTATTAGTAGTACGAATGAACTTTTACAAATTAATCCCTCTGCAGAGCCACCAATTGTTATGAATGCCAACGTTCAGATGGATTCATTTCGCACAACAGGAACTTCTGCCTCTGGTGTATCAAATGGCTCACCTACAGATACATTGTCTATAGGCACAAAAGTCTTTGTAAATTTGACAGCTGCCAATACCCTAACAATTTCCGGTAACACCGTCACTACAAACCTTGAGACACAGGTGGTAGCATCGAGTTCAAATATTCTCGTGCATGCAGATCGAACTGGTCCCGATAGCACTTCAAATGCACTCGTCCTCAGATCTGGTCCAACCACCTCTAATGTGAGCAGTATCGAAGTTTATGGCGCCAGTACGTCAAATTCACACCAAAATATCAGATTCAAAACAAAAAATACAGAGAGAATGCGTATAACCTCTAACGGGTACATTGGTATCGCAAATACAAGTCCCACCGAGGCTCTCACAGTGAGTGGAAACGTCCAAGTCACCGGGAGTAACGCCGTGGTCTATGGTAACACGTGGGGCTCTAAGGGGATGCGAATGTACGCATTACCAAATACAGGTGAAAACAAAATTGAAAATATTGTGAATACTGGGAAGGGTCTCAACTTCTTTGCGAGTACCACATCCACTATGGGTGCGGCGAAGATGACCATACTGGAATCCAGTAATGTGGGTATTGGGACAACACAACCCCAAAGCCTTTTCCAGACCTCTGGGGGATCTGCTTTCATTAATCAACAAGTTACACGTCGTAACAGCTACAATCATCTCAGCACACCCCTCGTTGTGAATAACACTTCGGAAATAACTGTAGTTAATACTACTTCAAATGTATTCCAACTCACTAGAGAAGGGACGGGTTCTAAATATGGCGCCAGAGCTTCTTTCAAGTTGGGTAAGTGGGACATGACGGATAACCAATCCAAAACACGCCTTGACATAAACCTGGCTGACGACGATTATGCAGTGGATACCAATATTATGACCATACGCAGTGATGGAAAGATTGGAATCGGTCATACAGTGCCAGAAGCCTTCTTAGAAGTCAAGTGTTCGGGTGTGGGTGACGTGGGTCTATTAGTGCATAACCACGATAATGGTGACGCCATAATTTCCACAAAGACTGATTTAGCCGAAGGAAATGCCTTTAGCAGTTACGTAAATGGAAATGCGGGCTGGTCCGTTGGTATCACGGGGGCACAGGGTGATTTTAGGATTACTGAAAATGCGACAAAAGTTTCCGATGTTAATACGACAGCTATATACATCAACGGAGCAAATAGCAATGTCGGTATCGGTACAGATGCCACGAGGGGTGAGTTGGAAGTCAATGGTAACGTCGTCATTGGAAATATGCTGACATTTGGTGGTCTGGAAGCAAGTGAATTTGGGAACACCGCCTTCATAGAGAGGAGGTATGGTGAAGATCAAGCTAAGAATGAGCTTGTCATTTACAAGGGTAACAAGGGTTCTGGTTTAGAAGGTACCACGAGGATACGTCACATCGCCGCAGAACATCTATTTCAAACATACAATGATGCTGTATTTGATTTAGCTACTAATTTGCCATTGACCGAACTTAATACAGCTGTCAATATCCCTTTGCGTATCACACCTGATGGTGCTGTTATCATTAATGGTAAAGTGAATACAGCGCCCAGTGACTCTGCGAACAAACTCGTCGTCGCTGGTAATATTGAATTTACTGCAGGTGGTCAGTTTAAACTCGAGGGTATCGAGTTTGAAACATCAAATCCTATATCCGGTGATTCGGTGAATATTTACAGAAATATTGCGGATTCGGGTACTGCGCGTGCAATGACTTTTGTTCATGAAATTTCAGATGGAGATGAATTCGAGTTTGCTCGTTTTAACCAACAGGGTCATTTGGGTATCGGTACAGACACGATTACCGGGTCGAATGTTCAGATTCATAACTCAAGTACTTCTGATTCAGATGTTTTGAAACTGACGAGTAACGCCGCTGTTAGTGGCACGACAAAGACTGGGGTACTTCTGTACCTCGACGATGAAGATGGTGGTTACATGAGGGGATATCACGATACAACCAATGACATTACGGGTCTAATTTTGGGTGGAGTACGCGACGGTACAGATGCCGATGCAATTCGTATTACACATACAAGCAACGTAGGTATAGGTACGACAAACCCACTTCAGAAGGCTCACCTTTATGATGGAACCTTTCTCATCGAACACGCGTCAAGCAACGCAGTGATAGAATTTAAGACAACTGGTGGTACATCAAACATTATCTCTGACACTACAGGGAATGTGTATATAAATCCAACATCTACAGAAACATTTATCAACAGCAACCTCACTGTAGAAAATGATTTTACAGTCGGTGGAAACATCGACCTTGGTAACGCAGTCGCTATCGATTTGGGTGGTGATACTGCCAATACAGCACTCCAAGTTGGTGGTGGTTTAATAACAAATTCCAACCAGGTTGCATGTAAGAGGTATGCACAAGCATTTACAAGAAGTTCAGCTCAAAGTCAAGATGTCCAGTTATACTTTAGCGAAGGATCATTCTATGCGAAAATTGTAGCTGTTCTGCGAGAAACTGGTGATGTGTCGCGAATGAGTACTTTGGTGCTCGAAATACAGGGTGGAACACATGATCAATCCGTTTCCACTGTAGATATAGCAGTTGGTACTAACAATCTGTTTGGTGGTACCAACGATTACCCTTGGAGTTCAACTGTTTCAACTGCTAAACAGGGTATCATAATCAAACCAAATACAGGTAATACTTCAGTCCAAAATTACGACTATGATCTCTTTATAGAACTCGTATCTTCCCGAAATGGTAAGTTAGAATCTATACGAACAAATACAGGTGGTCACGGTAATGATCCGGATGCTTTGACTACAGATGAAATCACTTCATTCACATATTAAATGTACTATGAGGGGGAGAGACCCCACGGTAGATTCAATTCATACACCTACGCCCTGATGGTATCAGAGACGGCGAGTAAAACAACGCCGGCAATGAACCCCATGATGACGTAATTTAATTCAGTTTCTTCGCGACCAATTGGGGGCTTCACCTCCTCGGTCTTGGGTTTCACGACAGGCTTCGGCTGTCGGATAGGAGGCTCTAGTTCCTCCAGCGGACAATACGCTATCATTTATATACTATTAGAGATTAATTTCAGTCTTCTTCTTTCTCCTGGTTCGCTTGGGTTTGGAAGCACCGACATTGACCTCCTTGACTTCACCACCGGTGGAGTCACCCGAGATGGAGACGATGTCAGACATGTCATCGTCATCACTCTCCCTGGTACCCACACCCGTCGCCATGTTGGTGTTCATCGGTGGTGGTGGGGGCATCATGATCCCACCCATGAGGCTTGAGATATCTACACCGGGACCTTGCATCTCGTAGTTCCCACTGGTACCACCCACTGGGGCATCTGTGGCTGGACCGTCGGGGCTTCGTGTAGTGTTTTGAACAGCCGCCATCATATTCTTCACGAGGTCGGGGTTCTGCTTCATCACATCGTTCATGTTGGGCATGACTGACTTGAACATACTGTTCGTCAGGTGGAACATCATCGCCGAACCACCCAACATCATGATCAACTTGACCTCTGGGGCGACATTGACCTTAGAGCGATACTTTACATAAAGCTCCTCGAAGACACCATCGTAGTCGTCTGCACTCTCCATGACGGATTCAGACCAACCATCGAGTTGTATTTCAAACGGGTTGTACCTCTTATTCAGGAACTCCAAACCGGTCACACATGCGATGAGCATGCGTCGTGAAAAGCGGATCGACTGTTCAACATCAATACTGTAGGTAATTCTCTTAACCTCAGACCTCAACTCCTCCACGTTCGAATATGCGTTCAGTCTCTTATTTACGCTGAAGCCCTTCTTTTCCAGACGAGTCAATTTATTCAGGAGATCGGATTTCTCTTCATCTATCGAGGAGTACCCTTTCGAAGGTTGCTCCTCCTGATAAGTATCACCGGGATCCATGGGACCGTCGTCATCGTAAAAATTCTCTCCATAATCAACCTCCTCCTCCTGTTGGGTTGGCTGCTGGGGAGCAGATTGCTTATGGGGATTCACGAAAGCATCCATAGCTTCTTGGTGTTGCTGGGGCTGGGGACGATGCATCTGGGAGGTGGGTCGTGGGACGGGTTTGGGGCGAGGAACTGAAATCTGAATCTCATCCATGAGAGCCTGTTCATCAGCATCCAATTTCATCACAGTGGTGTTTCCACGATCGAGTACGATTTCTTCGTCCATCTACTCTCTATGCAGAAACTAAAAAAAATATCTTTAACGCAGTTTAAAAAAATATATGTACACAGTAAATGTTGAACCTTAACAAAACTGATCGTAACGCCCTCATGTCCATCGCCGTGTTGATGATCGTCATCATCGCTCTCATGATGTTCCGCGAAACCAGTATGTACCAACCCAGGCCAATCAAGATCACCCCCATCAGTGAGAAATCCATCTTCGACCTGGAGAACAAGGTTGAGTGCACACCCGGTCGCGAGGAAGGCAGCGCCTACACCAAGTCCCTGACCCCAGGTGGTCTCTGTGGTGCCCAAGAGCTCGTGTCGGATCTCGCGAGCTACGAGATTTCGGATGGAATTGGTGGATCTTTAATCTAAGCTAAATATAAATGGCTCTCATCACGTCCCCAACTGAGACTATTCCAGATCTCAACTATGAGTATCACACCGTGACTATTGATTCCATTGGTCAAGATAGTGCTAATACCTTCATATGTTTTCTGAGTCAGCCACTGAAGAATGTTGTTCAAGCGAGACTTATCGCTGCTCGTATCAATACCACAGCGAACACCGAACACTGTTATGTGTCGATCGAGCAATTGGACTCCATATTTACAGACCGCGCCTCTAATGTGTATGATGGTCAGGCATCCATGAGTCTCCTCAGAGGGTCGTTCGCGAGTCTCGTAAAAGATGAGGCCACTACCGTCACGTTTAAGGATGACTATCCAGTGGTGACTCAATATATCGACCCCATTCGCCGGGTTGATCGCCTCAACGTCACCATTCGTGACCAAGACGGTGAAACCATCGAGAGAGCGGGTGCTGGTGATAAAAACTTTTTAGTTCTTCGATTCGTCTGTAGAAAACCCAATTTGTAATTATCTAAGCTAATAGAAATGGATACTCGTACTCTTACGAAACCCGTTCCATCTGATTTGAAATACGAATATTATACTGTTACGTTAGATAGCGTCGGTCAGACCAGTGCTAATACATTTACATGTTATCTCACGCAACCCATTCGTAATATTGTTGAGGCGAAACTCATAGCCGCACATATCAAAACCACAGAAGTGACTGAACACTGCTATGTCACAATCGAGGAACTGGATTCAAAATATATGGAGCGTACCTCAAATGTATATGAAGGTCAGCCAGGTATGACACAAATTAGAAACTCTTTTGCGAGTCTTGTATCTGATTCTGTATCCCTAAATCCAAGTGGTAATGATTCTGTTATTTTATTCAAAGATGAATATCCAGTTGAATCGCAATATACATTTCCAATCGGAAGTGTAGATCGTTTTAGAGTAAAGATTTATGACCAGCGTGGTAGGACTCTCACCAATCCAGTTATAACCGCTGGAAACAATTTTATAGTCATTCGTCTTAAATGTGAAATTACCGCTCAAGGTGTCAAGGGGTTTAACCCCGATGCCCCCCAGATACCACTTAGAGATGAGGGTAGTAGTTTATCGGAGAAGATAAAGGAACTAAGGACTCTACTCGAGACTAGAGAAATTGATAAAGAGACTTTTGAAAATATAAAACAAAAACTGTTGGATGATTATCTAAGTTAGTACTATATGTCGTACTATACCGCGAATCATACAGTCCCCGATCTAAACTACGAGTATGCTATCATCACCGTAGATTCGATTGGACAGTCCAGTGCAAATAATTTCCAGGTGCATCTTCAAACCCCCCTAAACAATATCGTCCAGGCTAAACTTATAGGGTCTCACATCCACACAACCGCTACAACTGATCACTTGTACATTGATATTGAGGAACTTCAAGTTGACCCAATTTTAAATCAGAGAACATCAAACGTTGCTGGTGGACAACCCGCATTAAGTAATGTTACAGGTACATTCGCAACTCTCATTTCAACGAATTTTCCATTAGACACTAGTCAGGGACAAGGAGGAGGTCATGGACATGACGGCGACGATGATTACGTCCATCTATTTGAAAACCAATACCCGGTTGTGTCTCAATATTTAGAACCTCTCCAAAATCTCAGCACTTTAACGATTAAAATATACGACCAAAATGGTAATTTAATCCCACCAAACTCAGACAATGACCCGAACCATTTAATTTTAAGTTTTATCACCCGCCGACGAATAGTCACGTAATTTTCTTCCGTTAAAGTAGTATACCATGTCCGCTGGTATTGTTCA
>Ga0208149_1000352_pt1 | contig 17828 bp, 26 predicted proteins | sample DEB08_DNA_15_FD_184533 | JGI IMG/M metagenome (GOLD analysis project Ga0208149, IMG submission 184533) | Aqueous microbial communities from the Delaware River and Bay under freshwater to marine salinity gradient to study organic matter... | ecosystem: Environmental > Aquatic > Marine > Coastal ... | reverse complement strand
GTAAATATTACGGTTACTTCAACGAGTAGCAACTATTCAAGCGCAAGCTTGACGCATACCGGGACAACTGCAAACCCAACTATAGAGCTTACTTTAAAAGTAACGGCGCCCGCTTCAAATGAGATAAGAATACAATCTTTTACTGCTTACTGGTTGCCGTTGGGCGCGCCATTGGCGGCGGGTATATCGACAACGGCGAGCGCTTCAAACGTCATCACTCCAATGGGAGTTAATCGGCTAGGCGCTAACAATGCTTTAAGCTCAAGAGCGGGCTTGAATCTCAGAGAGAATATTACAACTCTAAGAAGAAGACCGCGCCCTATTTGGACTTGGTCCGGTATCTATAACGCTAGCTCATTAAGCGCAAACGCGGCACAAGGCCCGAAGGCTTTAGGCGTTGGAGATATTGCGACTTTTCACGTTGCGCCTTTGTATGTTGGAGCCGAGCGCGACAGCGTTACAAAAGAGATCAACATCGCGGCTTATGTTCAAGGTTTAACCGGGTCAGATACAATTGACGTTCAGTTTATGGGGCAAGTGATCTCGTTTAATTCAAACGGTTGGGAGTTTACAACGATCACCGCAAACACTGACGCAATACGCGACTTAAGCGATACGGCACTACCTTATTATCGAATTGGGTTTGATGCCTCACCCACTAATCAAAGCGCGACGAATTACGGCTTTATAAAAGCGTCCGTCGTTGCCGCAAGTGGAAGTACTCCCACGGTTCCCTATATCGCATCTTTCTCTGCGTGGTTATATTAATGTTAGTTCAGACAAGCTTCAACCCATTACCACAGCCGCAAACTTGCCACACTGGCGTAATTGTAGCGGGTTCAACTGTTAGTGATTACGCGGCGGCTTTGATGCAATTAAGCCATGTAAAGTTTTTGGGTCACGCTCATTTCAGAATCGCTCGAAACACTTACGACACAAGGCGCAGCCATCCATCATGGGCCGATCATTTAGACATGGCGCCCGCCGAGGTAGGAAAGTCTATTCCTCAAAAGCGCTTTTACTATCGAACAACACCATTAACAACTCATATAGCGATGCTTGCGAGGGTTGCAACATATGGCCGATTAAACGCGGCGGCAAGTGGAGCCAATCCACAACTTCAAGTCTTCTTAAATACAACCGCGGGCGCTTCACTCGATACCGGGGTCTTATATGGTGAGGGCGTGGTTTATATCGACGGAGCAAACGACAACCCAAACGGCTTTAGAGGTTCGATCTATTCAACAGCTAACCTTGACAGTAATAGCGCAGATTTTGGGCGGCCTTTGATTGTTCCGAGTGCTAACCGTGGTGACACTTTAGCAGTAGTTGTAGCGGCTCAAGATTGTAAATTAATATCTTTAGACTTGTTCGATATACATCAAACCGAGGTGACGCCATGAACTTAAATAATGATCACGGGCGGCGCGTCTTCGTGTTAGAGATTGCGGGCTTGTCTACTCGGTATTACAGCGGGCCAAATCCCGCCGGTAGTAACTTGCCCTCAACGATAGCAACCGGGATCAATTACACCAACGTTGAATCATTGGTAAGTGTTGGCGCATATACAGCAAGCCTCGATCCTTCCGGCGGTGTTGCGACTTATGGCGCGATCAATGTTGAATTAACGATTGATCAGAGTAAAGGAAGCAATGACGCCGGCTTAATATTTGGGCGATGCGGTGTGAGGTCAAGCGATGTCACCCGAGCGCAGGTTTCAACCTTAATGCCACATGAACAGGCATCGATTACGATTGATGTTGATCGAGACTTATCTAGTCTTTCTTATCCTCGCCTTTTCCATATTGGAGCCGAGACAGTACGCGCAACAAGCGCGACATCTTCAACGGTGACAATCGCAGAGCGCGGGGCCGGTGGTACACCTGTTCAAATCCACTCTACTACTAACAACGGGACCAATGTTCCAGAGTTGACAACTGACATAATCACATTCAGAGGTCGCCGCGCTTCAATCTGGATCGCACAGCAAAGCGTTGACGGTACGTTAAGCGATTACACCGAGATTGTGAACGGCTTCATTGAATCAACGCCAACGATCGAAGACTCAACAATCATCAATCTTTCAATCGTTCCCCTTACAGCTTTGTTTGACAATGCTTTAAGTCAGGTAAGCGTTGAGACTGAATTACTCCATAATTATCATTATTTTGAAAGTGATCGCGGTAACATTTTCGAGTTCGGATTGTGGCAAGATCCAAGCCGCAACGATAATACTATTTATGTAAACGGTTCTTTCTTATCGGGTATCGGTACAGCCTCAGCGAGCTATGATGTAAGTGGTTCAAGTGATCGTTTATTGCTTGCTCTTAAAGTTGGTCAAGGAACCGATGCGACTTTAAACGATGGAACGGAAAACGGACAACAGCACCCGCGCTATCCTGCATTAACGCTTCTGGATAGCACAAAGATAATCCGCCCAAAGAATACAACGAGTGATTCACGCGGGCGCTTTTTATCGTTCGACTTTGACGATACAAACGATAATATTTTCGCAAGCCTCACGGATAGCACAATAGTTTACAGGCCTTTTTCATTGATCGAGTTGAAGCGGTACACGCTCGGCAGTGATGAAGTGAAGAGATGGCCTGAGATAATAAACGATCAAGTAAATGATGCCACTAATGGAATCACAGATTACACCGGGATCAATGGCGGCGTTGCTTCATTCATAATTGAAAATGATCGAATCAAGATGATCAACCGAGGGCGTGACCCTCATCTTTTCTTCTTTTCCTCTCGTGAATCATCCATAACAACCGGCCAAACCTGGGCAAGTGTTCCGATACATTACGCGAGCGCGAATGATTACTATGGACCAATTGACAATTTAAGCCGCGCTTACTTTGGGATTGACTTCCTACAACTTGATGATGATGAATATCCAGCTGATCCGGTTATAAATCCCGACAACGGAGAACTTAGACAACCGCAAGTGACACGAGCCTTTTATGGTGGTGAAGCAATCGGCAGCGTTACCTTTCACGATCTCCGAGGAGTCGCGGCGGGGTACTATCAATTACTTGAATCAAAGATGCTCGTGAAAGATTCTTTGAATCTTCCAAGTTCAGCCGGTTCTGATGTCTTCGACGTTCAAGTAAAATATTATGATCGTGAGTTAGGGGAGGAATCAATCCAATGGTTCAAGGCTTCACATCAAACCGTCGCGACTTTTGGCGGTTCTGATGTCGGCTATTTAATACACTTGGTTGATGATCCCGCAGACTTACGAAGATATAATAAATCATTCGGTGACTTCCCCGGTAATGATCGCGCAAGAATCACAATTGGCGCCCGTTTATCCCAACAAAGACCGGGGCAATTATTATTGAAGCTTTTAGAGTCGGGCGGCGGTGGTTCGGTTAATGGCTCTTATGATGTTCTTGGGTTTGGTTTAAATATAAATAACTCAGATATTAATGAAGCGTCTTTCTTGATGTATGACGCCCTTTCTAATCTATCTCTTGACCTTTTCATAAGCTCGGCAGATGTCCAAATTAGAGAAGTAGTTGACCCACTCTTAAAGATGATGAGCGCGGCGCTTGTTATGACTCGTTCCTCAAGTGGTAAGTCAAGAATAAGCCTTCAACCTTTAGGGGATGAGCGAGCGGCGGCAAGTAAAGCAACGATTAGCGCGGGTGAATGGATCGCGGACCCTTCGCCGGTTTGGGATATTTACGAGGACATCGTAACTCAAGTTAACTTTAAATATGATTATGATAGTAACAATCAGAAGTTCTTGACCGTCAACACTGTTAATAATCAAGAGGCGATGAATCGCTATGGAGAAGAGCGGGCCGCTATTGATCTTGACTTGTACGGTTATTCATCTGCTCAAATTGGATTTGGTTCTGGCGATTACTACACGGCCTTTTTACCTGTCTTTTCTCGGATCTTCAGAATATTAAGCGACCCTTTAAGAGTGTGGCGGGGATCAATCGGCACAGGTAAAAGCATATTCCTTGACGTTGGTTCATACTTGACCGTCTCAAGTCCACATTTAAAAGGCTACGGCGCAACTTATGGCGTGACTAATGGCGTGGGTCAATTGCGCTCGATTCGTCAAGAGTTGATGGGAGAGGGTGCAGAAGTTGAGCTGATTCACAGCGGGTTAAAATCAACCGGTTGGAATGCCGCCGCCGATGTGACATCAACGCTAACAAGTACAAGTGTTTTGATAAGTACGAACAACTACACAAGCACTGATATATTCGGCGAGACAGTAAGAGACGGTCAGTTTTTTCAAGCGGGCGATGTCGTCGATTATCTACCGCGCGGCGATGAAGACAACGCGATCACTGGCCTTGTAATATTGAGCGTGACAGGAACCTTTTTTAATACTGTGACATTTACAACGGCCCACGGCATAACGGCCACAGGCGGAACGATTGAGCCAACGGCCTACGGTTCCGCATCGACAAATCATAAGCAATATGCGTATATTGATCAGAACGAGGAGTACAGCTGATTATGCCAACTAAACAACAACTTGAGAGCGTTATTCTTGACCTTAAAGAGGACTTGAGGCGAATCAATCGCGAGCTTAATCAATTGTCGATTGATCTACCTGACGACTTGAGAAAGCCGCGCGGGGAGAAGGTTGTACCTAATGAGCGGGTCGAGACTGTACTCGAGCGATCAGAGAATGAGTTCAATCGTTTTGTAACCGAGCCAGAGTATGACGGCGATTACCAAAGGATAAACGCATACATTCAAGGTGAAGACGGTCTTGGGTGGAGTTGGGAAAGTGACTACACGCGCAACGGTCAGTTTGCATGGTGTGGAGCTTTTGCGGCTTTCTGTTATGCGGCGATAAACGCAACGATTAGAAAGCAGGTTTTCGCGAGCTGTTATCGACTTAGTGCGAATTGGTCAGGAACAAAGCGACACCGTGAAACATCCGACATCTTGCCCGGTGATATTGTCGTTGTGTTCACATCAGATAAGCAGTCGCCTAGTTATGGGAATCACATCACAATAGCTTTAGAGTCACCCGATACGAACGGCGACTTTAAAACCGTGGAAGGCAACGCTCACGGCGAATCATGCAAAGAGACGCAAGTTGAGGGCGTAATTCATCGCTCGCGCAATACTCAAAACGTCGCGGCGGTTTATCGTCCACTTGATGAGGATTATAGTTGATGTTGTTGAAGTTTGTTGGAGGGCGTAAAGCCCTTGCTTTTTATGCTGCGCTTATCGTGATCTTCGCTCTTGCGTGGACAGGTAAAGCAACCTCTGAAGTTCTCGGAGCTTTGGATACACTAAGTTTAATATATATAGGTGGTAACGTAATGAAAGCGAAAGTCACCGCCAAAAATGGAGGATTAAAAAATGATGCTTAACGCTGAATATCTAACAAAAAGCGGCGGCTATCGCGCGGTTTATCGTGGCTCTGCGATCTCTTCGACAGATTGGACAGATCTTTCAAGTGATGACTTTTACGATGTTTACACCGGCTCAGCCCTTGCCGCGTCTTTGACATTTCGATCTATCCAGATTGTAAACCGTGGCTCGTCTTCAATGTTTTTGAAGTACCGCGCGCGTGTTGGCGCGGGTGACTCGACAGCATACACAGAGGGCGTAATTCAGATCGAAGGTGGCGCGGAATGGTCAGACGACATCATTTTAAACGCGGGGCCAATTCAAACGATCGCATTTAAAAAAGGTGCGACCGGTGATGAGGTCTTGATGTTCGTCGGCTTCGACAAGGGGAATTAATATGAGCTTTAATTATACTCCACCAAGCGCGACAGGAACCGGCGGCCTTGAATACAAAGGAACCTTTGACGCTTCAACAGGTCTGCCGGATCTTTCAAACGCTGAGCAGGGCGATTTATATGTGATCAGCGTTGCCGGCACAATCTACGGTCAAACTTGGGCCGTTGGTGATCACCTTCTAATAAATGAAGACATGGGCGGCACGATCACCAATTCTAAAATAGATAAGGTTGATAATACTGACGCGGTGACATCTGTAAATGGTTTAGTCGGTGCAGTCGTTCTCTCTGGTGATGACATCGCCGCAGATCATACCGCGGTAAACTATACAGCAACAAACGCGAACATTGATGGACATCTAGCAGGGATAGATTCACAACTTGGAGCCGCCGCGCCTGTCGATAGTGTCAACGGTCAAACCGGCGTAGTAAATATTTACGCTGATGATTCAACGCTAAACATCGCCGGGTCAGGTCTTACTATCTCAGGCACCGGCGCAAGTTCAACACTTAACGCAGACGTGACAAGCGTTAACGGCGCAACCGGGGCGGTAAGCCTTGGCCTTGATGACTTAAATGATGTTACTTTAGGAACTACAACAAACGGCGACGTATTAACATATAATTCTGGTGTGTGGGAATCGAGCGCGGCGCCCGGTGGATTCTTAACCGCTGTTGTAGACGATACCACGCCACAGCTTGGCGGCCCATTGGACACAAACGGGCAATCAATCACAAGCGCGAGTAATGCTAACGTAACGATTGATCCGGACGGAACCGGCGACATTTCAACCGGCGCGGATATTATCCCAGACGCTGATTTTTCTTATACGATAGGTGATGAGGATTTTCGCTTCCATTCATTCGGTACACTCAACGGCGCGGTAAGATTCAAAGCCAAGAATGACAGCGGCGGCACGATGACACGCGGCCAAGTCGTTTATATCAAGGGCATCTCGGGAACCGTCCCGACTGTAGACCTTGCGCGAGCAAACGCGGCGGCCACAATGCCGGCCTTCGGTCTGGTTTGGTCAGCGACTGCAAACGATCAAGCCGAGGTACAGATAGTAACTTTTGGACAACTTGAAGACGCAAACACGAGCACGTTAACGCCGGTCAATTCTACTCTATATGTAAGCGCGGCAACTGCGGGCGCGTTGACTGTGACCGCTCCAACTGGTGAAACTAACTTTATTCAAAATATAGGGCGCGTTCTTCGAGTAGATGGAAGCGCGGGTGTAATTCGTGTAGGTGGCGCGGGTCGCTCGAACGCTACGCCGAACCTTGACACAGACAATATATTCATTGGTAACGCATCAAACCAAGCTGTAACAAAAGCGATTAGCACGATTGAGCTTGATGAGTTCAGCAACACAACGAGCGGCTTTATAAAGAACGTTGTAGAAGATACAACGCCACAGCTCGGCGGCAATATTGACACGAACAGTAAAGAGATCGTAAGCGTAAGTAATGCTGATATTGTCATAGCTCCGAACGGCACCGGCTCGCTTGTCGTAAAAGATGAGAAGAGTCTCAAGTTTAATGAGTCATCAAACACTTACAGCGTAGCCGTAAAAGCGCCGAATACTTTGACGGCATCTTACTCTCTCACATTGCCGGTTGATGATGGAACAACAAGCCAATTATTAAGCACCGATGGAAACGGCGTTTTAAGTTGGGCCGATGCTTTGCTTGTTGCTCAGAATCTCGCAGACTTGAACAACGTCGCAACCGCTCGCGATAATCTCGGAGTAGATGCGCGCCCAACTTATCAGAGTGTGAGTTCATCACCTGTTACAGGTGCGATTAATTATCACTATTCAGTAGATACGAGCGGCGGTGCGATTACCATCAACTTGCCCGCGATAAGTGGACTAAGCACAGGTCAGCGAATTTATATAAAACTGAAGACCGCTGGGAATGACTTGACCTTGACGCCAGACTCTACGGCTCCGGATTTTATAGACGGTCAAAGCTCTTACGTTTTAGACGTTCAACATTCAGCTTTGACTTTAGTCGTGGGAGCGGGTTCGAACTGGGAGATTATTTAAAATGTCCCACAATTTATACACGATCAACAACGAGGGCGGCGATGTAGTCAGTTATCACGGCGCGAGCTTAGGTATTCTGTATTTGGGCCGTGGATCTACTCAAAATTACCCGGCCACTTTAACAACCGGTGATCTTTTCGAGTGGTATGATTCAAACCCGATTAATACGCTCGGCGCAACTTTAAGAACTGGCAGTGCTACAGATTGGTATGATCAGATCACATTACCCGCCGGCACATATAGATTCATGAATTATGTCAGCGCTCCAGTGCTTGATCCCACGGGAATTTATCGTTTACGCCTCGCTGAAAATGGAACAGTTAATAATTACGGTGTGATTAAATTAACAGGTGCGAATACATCGAATGAGGATCCGTATAATTTCCCGTATGATTTAGATTTTACAAATACATATACTAGTTCTGTGAATATCACTTTTGTTTGTGATCCCACAGGGACCGCATCAATAGCGACAGGAGCAACTACACGTCAGAGGATAAGTGAATCACAGTTTTTATACATTCGGAGGCTTGCGTAATGTCTCACAATATATTGAAGTACAATGCTAATTCATTTGATGTAAACAGCAATAGAACAGAGACAGCGACAAACCTGACTTATGGATTTATACAGGATGAAGACGCACCAACGCCCACGGTTTCTTATCCTCGAAATTTTGTAACCGGTCAGAGTGTTTTAATTTACAAATCAAGAGTAGATAATAACTTTTCGACTACTGATGTAGAGTTTAATGATTGGCCAACAAACACCAATTTTATCAACTCAGTGACACTAAAAACAAACGGTGTTTATGCTGTCCATGGTTTCGCAAGATTTCGCTACAATTTAGCTGATTCTCTGGTCGGCTATCAGGGCTTCGGTCTACATGACGGGACTAATTATGTATCGAATCAGTTCTATCATCAATATAATGAACAAGATTATATAAGTGACCCTAACCTATACACTATTGTTCAAGTAACTGGGGGTGTCGCTGTAACTATGTATATAAGAATTATTACTATTGATGATTCATATATAAATAAAACCGCGCCTCGTCGGTGGAATTATTTACATGTAGAGAAATTACAATGAGTCATAATATAGAATCAATCCAAGGTGAAACGCCTAATGTTTCATCAGAAGTTACCGGCACATTAAGCAATAGTCAGACACTGGGTTACATGCTGAACTACAGCACTGGTCAGACGAGAAGCACTAGCGGAAATTACGGAGCAAATGATTACTACGACTTCTGGACAGGTGCTGACAATTACAGCGGATTGGGTACGCTCGGCGGTAATTATGTAACGCTCCCAAGAGGTCATTTTTTTGTTTTGTGCGCGCCTACGTTCGGCGATAAAACATCTAGTACAGGCAATAACGAAGCGCGTATGCAATGGGTAAAGCATGATGGGACACCGGCGAATGATGAGGCGATCGGCAATTTATCGAGCGTAAATCTTGATTATGTTGAACCGACTTATCCAAGCACTGGAAAATGCGCAGCATATGTAGAGGGGCCTTGCGAGATAAGATTAAAGTTTATATCTATTCCCGCGGGAACATTTCCAAAAGCGGGGACTGAGACGAACAAATCACCGTTTTTCTTATATATTCAAAGGATAGCGTAATGTTATTAACACAGGTTAAAATGGATCAATCTTTAGTTGTTGGCGAGTTTGTTCAATGGGACACACAACAGCTGATGTTTGTTCGCTGTACTGATCACGTCAACATGATTGGTGTAGTTGATCAACCGCCGGAACTAGTCAACGGCTCATATATTGGCGTGATTCGACAAGCCGGGGTTGCGTCAGCGATTGCGGGCGAGGATATACCCGAGGAGGGCGGGCCGCTTGGAGTTGATGCGAGCGGGCGCGCTATTATATCAGCTGATCATTCTTGCGGCTTGATTCAAGCGCAACCCTACGGACAGCCGCCAAGGCTTGCCGGTGATCGTGTCGTTGTTTGGTTACGATGAGCCGCCAAGACTTCGAAGCTTATCTTATATTCTTTTTCGTCTTTTTCTTTACCTGCTGTGTGTTTCTTTGGGCGCATCTAATATGAATCTTGACCCCTTTAAAAAATTAGTTGATGACCTTGGCCGCGTGGTTGCGGGTGTCTGTGTACTCGTCGGTTTTATGATGTTCTTTTCATGGTGTACAAGTTGTACAAAGAAGGACGAGACTCGACTAGAGACTTGCACAGCAGAGAAAAGCGCGCTCGCAACTTGCCAAGGTGACCTGGTAACAGAGCGAAAGAAAAGAACCGAGGCGATAAACGAAGCGGTGAAGAAAGCGCGAGCTGAAGAACAGGGGCTTTGTCAACAACGCATCAATGATCTAACAAGCGGAGCCGAGCAACTACAATGCGAGCTATGCTGCACGTTCTCTCTCTTGCCCGCCAATGGAGGTAAAAGTTGTGAGTAGTTTTATATTATATTTAGTTTATCCAGTGTTTGCAGTTGGTCTTAATATTCAGCCCTTCACGATCATTGATTCATTGACGATTGACGTTGCATACCTTCCCAAAGGTCACCGGGCGCCGTTCGCCCTGGTCGCTGTCGATCACCAACAATTAAACAAAACACGCGACTATATCGCCGCGCTTAAGGCTTCACATCAGTTGACAATTGAGAGCATCGATAAGCGCTATCAAACTGATATAATCGATCTGCAATTGAAGACATCCAAGCAACTTCAAGCGCTCGAGGTTGATCTTAGTCACAAGGCGCAGCAGATCAAAGAGTTGACGCTTGAAAAAGAGGAGATCGACAAAGAGCATAAGCTTGAGTTAAAATCTTATTATTGGCATAACCTAGGCCTGAGCGCCGCTCTTGGCGCGTCGATAATCTGGGCAATCTCTGCGAGTATTTAAAATGGATGTAGTCTCTATCTCTTCAGTTGCTTCTATTGTTGGTGTAATCGGCGTTGGCTTCTCTGTACTTAAAGAGAAAATCAAACACGCTGAAGAAATGGGGCAGATTAAACAGCAGATCAGAAGTCTCGAAGCGCGAATGACTGAGCAAGCGGGCCATGTCATGGGGATACGCGGCGTTCTTGAAACATCGAATACAGACATAAGAAACGACATAAGCCAAATACAACAGAGCATTGTAAGGCTTGAGGCGTCAATCACTCAGATCATTAATTCAGTCACTGAGCGCCGCTGATTATCGTTTGAAGGTGTCGCGGTATTTCTTATAGAGTTCTTCAACTTCTTGACCATACCCGGCGGCCCTTAGTTTCTCAGACAAACTATTAATGACGGCTTGGTCTCGTTGGCCTTGGTTGTAAGTGTAGGTCTGAGGATCGAGCGTGTACCAATCCCAACGATGGAGCATCATCGTGCGGGATAAAATCAACAAGTCAGTTTTAAAAGGGGATGTCATTATATTCCTCGTCGTTGTTCATCGCGTCATTAATCGCGCTCGTGATCATGCTCCATAAGCCCCAATCGGTGAACGCTGACTCATTATGATAAGCGTCTATGATAGTCTCTCTTACATCATCGCTGACAATCCCTAGACCTTGATTCATGGCAAGGTTGCACTCTGCAAATATTGGGTTACTCCATCGCTCAAGTAGTCGGCTCGCCCTCGTCGCTTCATCTCGAATCTCATTCAAGTAATCGTTTGAAGCAAGATCAAGCCGCTTGAGTAGGTCAGTGAATACGAGCGTATCTTTTTCTTTTAACTCTCGTAACGCTTTTAATGATGTATCTATCTTTACGTTATACTCTGCGCTAACCGCTCCAAGTGGTGAACAGAAGAGCTTATAAAAAGCGTTAAGTTTAAAGTCGCTCGTGATGAACTCAGCGCGAGGAACATATAAGCGCCAAACCTTCATAGCTTGTCTTTCATTAATTACGCCGCGGTTTGCTAGTTCGTTGTCCAGGTCTTCAAAGTCAATCGTGACCGGCGCATCATCTGGAACACTTGGAACTTGAACCGGGCGCGGCGCGGCCTTGGGAATCGGCTGTGCTTTTGGCTTTGGTGGTTGTGTTGGCTCTGGCGGCGGTACTGGTTGCGGCGCTCGGCTTGGTCGTTTCACTTTAACTTCCTCTCCTAAACTCTCCGCTTGAATCTCTGCGCGTTCATCTTCGCTCAAGTCTGTACTGTCAGCGATCTCATCAGCCGAGTATATGCCGCTGACAACATCGGGAAAGACAGCACGAAGAGCCATGGTCATGGCGCGAGCGCGTAACATTTGCATGGGCATTGATTCCCACATTCTGCCGCGGGCGATGCCTTGACGTGTGGCCATTTCCATGTTGAAGGTGAACTCATGTATTAAAGTCTTAGGCTCATCATTACGAGCGCAAGAGATAGTACAGTGATCATTATCCCATGATTCAATTTTGATGAAACGACAGCGGCCAGAGTTGCGAACGATTCCCGCCATAGCGTCAGCACCTAGCGCGGGTGTGTCTCTTATCACATAACCTTGTTGTGCAGTGATCGCCATATTCGAGCCGAAATGATGGCCAAAGGTTGCGTGTAATCTCAATAGATCAAGCGGTTGTTTGTTCTTAGTCGCGAATATCTGGGCAAGCTCTTTAGCTTCGTCAAGCGTCGATGGTGTGTAAATATTTGTGTATTGCATAGCGTCTCCTTTTTGCTGTGCTGTTTAATTAATGGTGCGCTTTGTACATCATGTAAAAGTAAGTGATTGCGGCGATTGCGCCAGTAATAAAAATGATGTGTTCAAACCAGTGAGATTTGATCTCATCGACGAGCGCGTTTAATTCTTCTTGGGTGTCGGGGCCTATCATTTGTTTTCCTCGGGTCGAAAGTCTGAAGGGTTGAAGTATGGTTCTTCAAGTAGTGAATTGACTTCATGAGCCAATAGACGAGCAAGAGCTTTACTCGGTCTTGAATAGTTACAGATTATACGGCTGATGTAATTCTCATTATGTCCAACTCGCATGGCAAGTTTTCGCACACTTATAATGCTTTTTAATGCTTCACGTTTTTGATCATTCATATGATCCTCCTTTCCTGACCATAATTATATACATCTTATCTTTAGTCAAGAATAATTTTACTTGCCAGTAAGACTTTTCTTACCTATAGTGAAGATAAGAAAGGAGGATGAGTTGAAGATTCATCATTTACAAAGAGCGATAAGACGCTCGAAATTATCAATCACAGAGCGTGTTTTGCTTAGCGCCCTTGTTGATCTGGTCGATTGGCAATCATGGCAAGGTGAAACGAAGATTAAGACGATCATGTATGAAACCGGATTAAACAAAGCGACTATTTCCAGAAAGCTCAATACCCTTGAAGATCGAGGGTTTATAAAGCGAGTCAATCAAACCGACCACCGAGGATATAAGGAGAGCTTATACATTATAAATATAAAAGAGGTAGAAACTCAATTATCTAGCTTTTTCCCGCAGTCGCAGAATGCGACCCCCTATATGCAGAAAGAGACCCCCTCGTCGCAGGGTGCAACCGATCAGTCGCAGAGTGCGACCCCCTATATGCAGAGTGAGACCGAGCGGTTGCAGAGAGAGACCAAGCGGTCGCAGAGTGCGGATACTAATATTCTATCTTCTTCTAATTCTTCTCTACCTAATAAAAATTCTATTTCTTTCAATAACTCAAAAGACGCGCAAGGCGCGAGCAAGGAAGTGCGGAGATACCCGAAGGGTCATTTTTGCGAGGGAGCAGTAATTGTCGATGGTGATGATTGGGTTCCTGAGAAAAAGACAAACAATAGACAAGCATGGATTGAAGGAGGTTGGACACCTCCAACACATGAAGAGATTTTAAAGGATTATAACAAATGAACAAACTCGACTTATCCGAATTACTCGACTACTTCAGAAACTGTGAACCATCACCCGCCCCTGAGCCGTTGCCGAGCTTGGAAGGAATGACAGTTGACGATCTCTATTCAAAGAACTTGACCGCTCATCGATGGGATGAAGAGGAATCAAGGAATGTGATCACAGTACCCAAATTTAAAAACTGTAATCGTTGCATGGAGGGCTATGTGAATCACCCAACTCAAAACGCAATGATGACCTGCCCTCATTGCCTCGGACCTTGGCGCAAGTCAAAGCGGGTTGAACGTGCACGGCTTCCAGTTGATGCGAAGGGGAAAACCTTTTCTAATTATCAAATGGTCGGGCATTTTGGACGCATCGCGAACGCGATTAATAAATGGAGCGAGCACAGAGAGAAACAGATGGGGCCGCTTATCTATGGCCCTCCCGGCACTGGAAAAAGTCATTTTGCTTATGCTGTCGCTCATCAGCTTTTATGGAAAGATTTTAAGGTACGTTATGCGACTCATAACAGTCTACTCGATCTTGAGCGCGCTACCTGGAACGACAAGACCCGCAAGTCACCCCTTCGAACGCTTTTAAAAGATGTCGACGTCTTGATCTTGGATGAGGTAGGCGGTGTTGGTGGTGGTTATGGTCGTGTCACAGATTGGGAGAAGAAGACAACGAGCGAGATGTTAGACAACATCTACCGCAAATGGTCAGCGGGTGAGCTTTACGTTCTCTTCATCAGCAATGTTCCACTTGAGACTTTTATGAGGACATATAACCAAGCCCTTCAAAGCCGCTTACAAGAGATGATCAAGCCGGTGTTTATCAACATGACAGATAAAAGGATTAACTAATGAACGACCAGATCGACAATCTTAAAGTTACAAAGCCAGAGAAGAACGATCAAAAGCTTGTTATCGGCGAGCGGATGACGATTAAAGGGATTCATCTTTCGAGCGAGTATGAAGACAACGAATATCGAGCGCGGGTTCAATACAACGGATTCCCGGTTTTCGTGAGGTATAAAGGCGATCGACACACCGCAGCACATCTTGGCGCTTATACAAAAGTTGCGGATAGAATGACGGTTACCGGGGTAATCGGTGAAGAGTTGATTGATGTTAAGCCGCGTAAACAACCGTGGAGACAGATGACGATCACGATTGAAGGGACTGATGACGTGCGCGTTTTTGGTCGCCATGACTTCAGCCACATCAAGCCTTACGCCTCAGAAGTTTATAAGCGACAGAAGAAAGAAGAGGAGAGGAAAAAAGAGAAAGAAAATAATTTTTAACTTTTTTTAAAATTATATTTGACGTTAATAAAAGTTAATGTTAGATATAGATCATCAACAACGAACAGCGGCAACGCAAAAAGCAAAAAGGAAAAAAACATGAAATACAGATTAGCCGAAAGCACACTCAGAAAGTACGACGCTCAACAACTTGCAAACCACTTCGAAAGGATTCAATTCAAGTTCGATCTTCAGGTCTACAGAATTGATCGAGCGTATAACAGCCTTTATGAATTGGGTGATGATGGATACCGGTACATTGGGACTCTGAGCAAGCATAACTTGGAAGAGGAGTTGTATTCTCTCTACTTTGCAGTTGAAGAAAGTATTTCAAAGGCTTGCAATTAATTATAAATTAAATTAACGTTAGCTCGAACAAAGGGCGAAACGATGACAGAAGAGAAAAAAGCAAAGCTCAAGGCTCTTACTAAGATTAAACTGCTCGCAGATAAAGCGGGCATTCATCACGTTTATCTTTCAAGAATCTTGAAGGGTAAAGAGCAAGCGAGCGCAGAACGCGCGGAGCTACTCGCAAACCTCGCGAATCAATTAACATTACAAGAGGGTTATTTCGTACCCTCAGATTTTAGAGAAGAAGAAGGATAAACAGAATGAGTCAATCAGATAATACAAGCGGAGAAACAATCCGTAAAAAATTTCTTAAGAAGTATGTCAACGCTTTGAAAATATTAAGATCAATTGAGGAAAAGTTAATTGAAGAAGGTCATTTTGATGACTTGCAAGATAACGCAAGCAAAAGACAACTTGAAGAATTTAAGAGATTTCAAAGAGTGAGAAAGACAAGGATTAACTAAATATGAAAACACTTGGCCACTTGAGGGTTGTTGGCTACGTCACCGGTGACCCAAAGCTAGAGACGAGCAAAACAGGAACATCATATTTGAAGTTCTCAATTCGTTGGTATGAAAACCGCAAAGATTCAGACAAGACTATGTTTATGGATTGTGTCGCTTTTGGACTGACTGCGGAGTATATGGCCCAAAGACTTGAGAAAGGCGCGCCCGCTTATGTCGAGGGCGAGCTTATCAATGATCGGTGGGAGGATGACCAGGGGCGCAAGCGCGATTCATGGTGTATTAAAGTCCGTGAGTATGTAGCGCTTTCAACAGTACAGCGCGAGCAGGGGCAACAAGCGCAGCCTTTCAAGCGTGAAGAGAAGCCGGTTCAAGCTTTGTGGGGTCAATCTTCACCTTCAAATGATAGTTGGAGCAAGGCCAATGACCGACGAAATGATCCATTCTAGCTCATTGTTGATCGACGTAGCGCGCGAGCTTTTACGAGATCAGCCTAAAATGTTCGCTCGTATTGAGTACGCTTTGACGCTGTCGATTGTTGAAGAGTTGTTTAAATATCGCGGTCAATCTGCGGAGAAGATCGCCGAGCGCTTGAACTGGGAAGAGTCAAGGGTTGAGGCTTTTATTAATGATAATTGGAGCCGTTTAAAATTATGAAAAGTGATCTTGAAGGACTAGCAGAGAGAGAATCAATTCGGAACAATAACGCGCCTGCACAGACGCGCGCGCCCGCGCCCGTAGAAGCTAAATTAAAAGATCCAAGATTCATTGATTGTCTTGAGCGAATTAAAATGGGTCAGTCTATTCGTGGAGCTTGCGGGTTATCCAAGTTATCAACCTCTACACTTTATGAATGGATTGAAGCCCACCCAGAAATAAAAAAGATAGTTCAAGACGCAAAAGATGAAGGTCTAGGAAATATTGAAACGCGGTTTATGATGGGCAGTGATAGCGACAACCCGACCGATTGGCGCGCGATGTCTTGGATGTTGGCGCGTAGATTCCCCGATGCGTACGGAGAGAAGAAAGAGTTGACGGTAAGCACTAATGAAGGCGCTCAAAAACAATTAGAGATGGTAAGCGCGATGATTGAGCAGACTAGTGAGCTGATGAATGAAGGTGACGAGTAAATATAAGCCGGGTTATCAATATCTAACTGAAGAATATTACCAAGTAATACTCAAGAGGCGGCGGTTGAAGCGGGCGAATGAATCACCCAGAGAGAAAGCTTTAAGGCGTAAACAGTTTAGAGAGTATCAAAAGGAAAGGCGGCGGTTGATCAATGAACGAAGCAAAGCGGCAATACTTGAAGATGTCAGAGGCGCAATATCAGAAGAAGTTAAGACAGCGCAGATTGAAGCGAGCCAACGAGACGCCAGAGGAGAAAGAAGCACGGCGCAAGAAGTTCAGAGAGTATCAAAGGGAATATCGAAAAAGGCAGAAGACATGAGCAGATACAACGAGGTGCGAAGAATCGCCAAGGCGACGAGCTACGAAGAAGATTTAGAAAAAGAAGAGGCTCGCCGCGCTCAACGGCTTAAACGTTATCGTGAAGACGGCGGCAGAGAGCGAAGGGCGCAAGCGTACCGAAACCGCAAGCGCTCGAAGCCTTCTTTAATAGATGAGCCGAAGCCATCAAAACCGGTGATTGATCGTTCAAATGATGTTTATCGAAAGGTCGCGACAAGGGCCGCGATTGCTTATATGGAGTTAACGCCAGAACAGAGACTTGAGCGGATCCGGCGAGCATACGAGGGCAGATGAATAGAAGAGCATTGATTAAACCGGCGGGGCTTGCATTCGCTTATTTTGGACATAAGATGAAGTATATTAATCGTTATCCAGTGCCAAAATATGACCATATTATTGAACCATTCGCGGGCGGCGCGGGTTATGCTCTGAGATATTGCGACCTTAAAGTGACGCTTTACGAACTAGATGAAAAGGTTTGTATACTATGGGATTATTTAATCAATGCTTCTGAGGCTGACATTTTAGCGCTTCCGCTTTTAAAGGTTGATCAACATCTTGAAGAATTGAATTTAACTGGTGGCGCTTTGGAGCTTGTCGGTCGTTGGATTAATCCGCAAAGCGCTACAATTCAAAACAGATTTTCACCAGTACATAAGAAGTCAATTTTAGAGAA
>Ga0208149_1000311_pt1 | contig 18813 bp, 17 predicted proteins | sample DEB08_DNA_15_FD_184533 | JGI IMG/M metagenome (GOLD analysis project Ga0208149, IMG submission 184533) | Aqueous microbial communities from the Delaware River and Bay under freshwater to marine salinity gradient to study organic matter... | ecosystem: Environmental > Aquatic > Marine > Coastal ... | reverse complement strand
TATGAGGCGCTGTGGGCGTGGTCGGTCGGAGAGGGACTCGAGGATTTCTGGGCCGCGATCTGGGAGTACTTCGACATTGCCTCGGACGGAGCGGTCGAGCAGGTTCTCGATCGTCGAGTGATGCCGGGGGCGCGCTGGTTCTCTGGCGCTCGAACCAACTTCGCGGAGCACTGCCTCCGTCATCTCGACGAGTCGCGGCCCGCGTGCTGATCTCATCGAGGCGGTGCGTCGAGCGCGTGCTGCGCTCGTCGCACTCGGTGTCGGACCCGGCGATCGTGTCGCCGCCTATCTGCCGAACATCCCCGAGACGATCGTGGCCTTTCTCGCTGTGTCGAGCCTGGGCGGAGTGTGGACCTCGTGCGCTCCTGAGTTCGGTGTGCGCGCCGTGCTCGACCGGTTCTCGCAGGTCGAGCCGACCGTGCTGCTCGCCGTGGCGCCGTGGATGGCTATCGCTACGGCCGACACGCCGTCGGGCGCGTCGACGAGGTGGCCGAGATCTGCGCTGGGCTGCCGACGCTCTCCTCGGTGATCTCGGTCGCCTATCTCGACGGGGGTCTTCCTGCGTCGATCGCCGCGGTGCCGGTCCTCGACTGGGCGGAGGTGATGGAGGCACCGACAGAAAGCCCGCTCGCTTTCGAGCGTCGCACGGTGGAGCACCCTCTCTACGTCCTGTACTCCTCTGGCACGACCGGCCTGCCGAAACCGATCGTGCACGGTCAGGGTCTTGTGCTCCTCGAGCACCTAAAAGTGCAGGGTCTCCACGGCGACATGGGTCCCGAGGATCGGTTCTTCTGGTTCACCACCACTGGCTGGATGATGTGGAACTACCTCGTTTCCGGACTTCAAAGTGCAGGGTCTCCACGGCGACATGGGTCCCGAGGATCGGTTCTTCTGGTTCACCACCACTGGCTGGATGATGTGGAACTACCTCGTTTCCGGCCTGCTCCACGGCTCGACGCTCGTGCTCTACGACGGCGACCCGAACGCGAATGGACCCGAGACGCTGTGGAGCCTCGCCGCCGAGGAGCGTGTCACCTGGTTCGGCGGCGGCGCCCCGTTCTTCACGGCCTGTGCCCGCGCAGGGCTCCGGGCCTCCGAGCAATTCGACTTGTCCGCGATCCGTGCGGTCGGCTCTGTGCCCGCGCAGGGCTCCGGGCCTCCGAGCAATTCGACTTGTCCGCGATTCGTGCGGTCGGCTCAACGGGTGCGCCGCTGCCCCCCGAGGGGTTCCGCTGGATCCACGACCACGTGTCGTCGACCGCGCTGCTCTCTCCGATCTCCGGAGGCACCGATATCGCCTCCGCGTTCGTCGGCGGGAGTCCGATGACACCGGTGTGGACTGGGGAGATCCCCGCCCGCTACCTCGGTTGCGCCGTGGCGGCCTTTGACGAGGACGGCCGTGAGGTGGTTGGCTCGCAGGGGGAGCTCGTGGTGACCGAGCCGATGCCGTCGATGCCGATTGGGTTCTGGGGCGATGATGACGGAAGCCGCTACGCGGCGAGTTACTTCGAGCACTATCCCGGGATCTGGCGCCACGGTGACTGGGTCACCTTCTCTGAACGCGGATCGTGTGTCATCTCCGGTCGGAGCGACGCGACGCTCAACCGTGGTGGAGTGCGGGTCGGCACCGCGGAGATCTACCGGGTCGTCGAATCGGTGCCTGGAGTGGCTGACTCCCTCGTGGTCCATCTCGAAGCCGAGGACGGTGACGATCCAGGTCTCCTCGTGCTCTTCGTGGTCGGCGAAGGCGAGGGTCGAGTGCTCGATCCCGATCTGGTGGCCGAGATACGAGCCGTCGTCCGTTCGCAGTTGTCGCCCCGGCATGTGCCCGATGAGGTGCACCGCCTCGATGCCGTGCCCACCACGCTGAGCGGCAAGAAGTTGGAGTTGCCGGTGAAGAAGATCCTGCTCGGCGCTGATCCCGACGTGGTCGCGAGCCGGGGGGCGCTGAAAGATCCGGCGGCGATCGATGCGGTCGTCGAGGTTGCTCGCTCGCGCCGCTGAGGCTCAGCGCGGCTCGACCAGCAGGCTCTGGAGGCTCAGTCCGAGCGGCCCGTTCTCGTCGTGGAGAACAGAATGCGCGAGGCCGGTGCCCGTGCCGCCGAGATGCGATGACGCCCTCAGGCCGATCCACTCGCCGTCAGCCGGTCGAGCGAGGTGGATCGTGAGATCTGGGTTGATGTAAAGCCAACTGGTGAAGTCGACGTCGGCGGAGACGCCGTTGCCGAAGTCGGCCGCCGCCGCGACTCGTTGAAGTCCACTCGGGCTCTCGCCGGCGATGACGGGCTGGAGCAGTCGGATCCACACCGCGCATTCACCGAGTTGGTTCCAGCCGCCGCTCGCGAATCGGAACTCGCAGGCATGGCCGACGTAGCTCGGCCGGTCGTCGGTGAAGTCGGCCACATCGGGCCGTGACTCCTCGACCGGGGCTGGCATCGTCGAGGCCGGCACAACACCTGAAGGAAGTTCGTCCTCACGTTCGTCCTCACGACGACGGATGCGGAGCGCTCGGACACCGGCTACCTCATTCTCCCCATCGATGAGGGAGGCGGTGACCACGGAGATGCGCCGACCGGCGCGCTCGGTCGTCGAGGCGACTCGTAGCGGTTGGCGCACTCGGATCGGCCGAAGAAGTTCGATGGTCAGTCGGGCGACCTGCCACTCGACACCCTCGTCGTGGTTGTGTTGCTCGACCGCTCGGGCGAGAAGCGCTGACGGAGGCCCGCCATGACAGTTGGCCGGATCCCAGGGCCCGGTTGTGTTGCTCGACCGCTCGGGCGAGAAGCGCTGACGGAGGCCCGCCATGACAGTTGGCCGGATCCCAGGGCCCTGCGGCAAGTTCGGTCGGAGCCAGATGGTCTCCCGATTCCTCGAAGAGCGCATCGGCTTGATCGTTCATGGTCAGGCTGCTGCGAGGCGGGCGATGATGCGCGCCGACTCGACCGGATCCTCGATGTACGGATAGTGATCGCGATCGAGTTCGATCACCTCATCGCAGCGCGCAGCCATGATCCGCTGGTGCTCGGGGTGCACGGTGCGATCGCGTTGGCAGAGCACGTACGTCGACGGTGTCGACTCGCGAGGGCTGCCGACGACCGCTTGGGTCATCGCGGCGTTCGGCTGCGGTGAGTGACGCGCCGCGAGCGCCTCCCGCTCGGACTCACTCAGCGTGGGGTAGAAGAGCGGTCCGATGAGTTCGGGATCGAGCGTGCTCGTTCCGTCCTCCGCCGGTCGGATTGCGTCGGCGAGCTCCACCCGGTGACGGGGCGCGGCACGAAGGAAGCCGTTGACGCTCTCTCCGTCGTCGAGTGCGAAAGCGGCGATGTAGAGGAGATGGGAGACGGGGGTGAGCGCTGCGGCTTCGGTAATCACTGCTCCGCCATAGGAGTGCCCGACAAGCACGGTGTCGGGTCCGATTACGGCGGCCGCGTCAGCGGCTGCCCGCGCGTCGCCCGCTAGATCGCCGAGTGGCAGGGGAGAGTCACCATGGCCAGGGAGGTCGATCGAGTGCGATACGACACCGAGTCGTTCGAGCTCGGTCTGGAGCCCCGCCCAGCACCATGCTCCGCTCCAAGCGCCATGAACCAGCAATACGGGACGGTGCGGCATTCGCCGATCGTGGCACGTTCGTCCTCTGCTGGACGAGATGTTGGATCAGTCGCGACGCGTGCGAAGCAGCGAGCCGGTGAAGCCGACAACGATGACGGTGAGCACGAGCACGCCCCGGCCGACGGCTCCAAGTGAGTCGTGGGTGACCATCGCGGCCGCGGCGGCCGTGGCGCTCATCGTGACGCCGAGGCGAATCGTGGCAGACCAGTCAACGTTCGGATCGGACGCGTCACCGGTGGCTAGGCGATCGCCAGTGCCACGTCCGGCGATGAGGGTCATGTCGGTCACACGAATCTTCATATCCGTCCAGATCGCCCCGTGTGCTGGGAATCACGATTCTCAATCAGATCGCCGATGAAACGTCACACGTCCGTAGCGTGCGTCACTATCCCGAAATCGGGGGCGGCTCGATCGCGGGGCTAGCGTCTCGCCGGTGTCGACAGCGCTGACCGTGCTCCGTCAGCGCCCGGTTCGCCGCTACCTCGGTTCAACCGCGCTCGCCGCGACCGGGATCAACCTGTTGATCACCGTCCTCTTCAAGCAGGTTTACGACCTGACCGGCAACCCCTTCGACATCGGGTTGATCGGTCTCGCGCAGTTCGTTCCCGGCCTCCTTCTCGCGCTTCCGAGCGGCTACATCGCCGATCGATTCGATCGACGTCGGGTTGCTGGAACCTTCCTCGGCGGCCGACTCATCTGCGCCGCCGGACTGGTGGTCTTCAGCCTCGGTGACGGCGATCGCGTGTGGCTGCTCTTCCTGATCGCTGTCGGCATCGGCACGGCTGACGCGATGATCGGGCCGAGTCGCCGGGCGGTGTTGCCCCTCATGGTTCCGGCGAGCGATGTGCCACGCGTGGTTGCCCTCTGGACCGCCACGTTCACCGGGACGTCGATCATCGGGCCGGCCCTCGGAGGACTGCTCTACAGCATCGATCCGTGGGTGGCCTACGCCGTCGCGACACTCCTCACCCCTCTGGACCGCCACGTTCACCGGGACGTCGATCATCGGGCCGGCCCTCGGAGGACTGCTCTACAGCATCGATCCGTGGGTGGCCTACGCCGTCGCGACACTCCTCACCGCCGCATCGATCCCCTTGATTCTCGCGGTCCAGTACCGTCCCGGCGCCGCCGCGGTCGCAACCGATCGCTCCGACCCCTCCCAGCGACCGAGTCTGAAGCTCGCTCTTGAGGGCCTGTCGTTCATTCGCCGTACTCCAGTGGTGCTTGGTGCCATCAGCCTCGATCTCTTCGCCGTGCTGTTCGGCGGTGCGGTCGCTCTCATTCCGATCGTCGCGGCGGAGCGACTCGGCGTCGGTGACATCGCCTATGGATGGCTACGAGCCGCGCCAGGTGTCGGAGCGGCGACCATGGCGGTCGTCCTCGCCGTCGCGCCAGTCCGACGACGGGTCGGCTCGCCGTCGCACCAGTCCGACGACGGGTCGGCCCGACCCTTCTGGTGTCGGTTGCGGTCTTTGGACTCGGCACCATCGTCTTCGGCCTCACCACGAGTTACGTGGTCGCGTTCCTCGCCCTCGTCGTGCTGTCGGCCGCCGACATGGTGTCGATGTTCATCCGCGGCTCGCTAGTGCCCCTTGTCACCCCGCCCGAGCAACTCGGACGGGTCTCCGCCGTGGAAGGGGTCTTCATTGGCGCCTCGAACGAACTTGGAGCCTTCGAGAGCGGCGTCGCCGCCCGCTACCTCGGGGTTCCTTGGGCGATCGCCGGTGGGGGAATCGCGACCGTGGTGATCGCCGGTTCGTTCGCGCTGCTGTTCCCGTCGATTCGTCGGATCGACACCTTCGAGGAACTGGATCCGAGCCCTAGCCCATCAGACGGCTGAGCTTCGCCACCCGACGAAGACGTCGGATTCGACGGAACACGTGCTCGGCGACCATCTGGGAGATACCGGTCGACATCGTCGGATAGACGCGAACGATCTCGCCGAGTTCGCGGATCGACATCGCGAAACGCACCGCCAGAGCCAACTCCTGGATCATCTCGCCGGCCTCAGGGGCGAGGATGTGACCTCCCACGACCTTCCCTCGGGCGGTGACGACCATCACCATGCCCTCAGGAGTCGAGTCGATTCGGGCGCGATCGGTGTCGGCGAGGTCGAAGCGGGTGACCCTCACTCGTCGCTCGCCGAAACGCTCCCGAGCCTCGGTGGCGGTCATGCCGACGTGGGCCAACTGCGGATCGGTGAAGGTCACCCAGGGCACGAGGGTCGCGGCGGCGCCTCGGCCAGGGAGGAACATGTCGCGCACCGCCATGACGGCGTCGTGCGCCGCCGAGTGGGTAAATAGCGACCGGCCGGCGGCCGCGTCTCCGACGGCGTAGATCGACGAGACGATCGTGCGTGAGCGCGCGTCGACGGAGATGCCGTCGGGTCCCGCGGCGATTCCCAGCCGGTCGAGGCCGAGGGATTCAACGTTGGCGGTCCTCCCCGTGGCGAGCAGCACCGCCGCCGCACGAGACTCACCGTCCGCGGTCTCCACCACGACGTCACCGCCCTCGGATCGCACACCGGTCACCGCGGTGCTGAGGCGAACATCGACCCCTTCGGCCCGAAGCACCTCGGCGACGCGTGCCGTGAGTTCCGGTTCGTCACGGGAGAGCAGTCGGTCGAGGGCCTCGAAGAGCGTCACGTCAACACCAAGCCGGTTGAGGGCTTGGGCGCTCTCGACCGCGAACGGCCCACCTCCGATGACGGCAAGCGACGTCGGCGGGGCATCGAGGGCGAAGAGCGTTTCGTTGGTCAGGTAGTCGACTTCGGCGAGCCCAGAGATGTGTGGAATACGGGCGCGCGACCCGGTGCAGATGAGGATGTTCCGAGTGTCGAGGTCGGTCGTCCCCTCGTCGAGGTCAACCCTCACCCGTCGGGCTCCGGTCACCGACGCCGTTCCGTTGTAGAGGTCAACACCCCAATCGGCCAGCCGTTCCGGGGAGTCATCACCCGAAGCGATCACCCCCTGCACATCGCGGATCCGTCGCCAGACCGAGGGGAGGTCGACGGTGACCTCGCCCGTGCGCACACCGAAGTCGACCGCGCGTCGCGCCTCATGGGCTGAGCGGGCCGATCGGGCGAGCGACTTCGATGGCACGCAGCCGCTCCACAGGCAGTCGCCACCGACCCGGTCGCGCTCCACCGCCGCCACACGAAGCCCGAGTTCCGCCGAGGCGAATCTCGCCGCCGTCAGCCCGGCCGATCCGAGCCCGATGATTACGAGGTCGTAGGGGCGCGGCACACGACCACGGTACCCGTCGAGCGTTCCCTCGCCGATGCCCGATGTGACAAGCGCGACGATGACACGACCACGGTACCCGTCGAGCGTTCCCTCGCCGATGCCCGATGTGACAAGCGCGACGATGGTCGCGACCTCGGTGACACGGTGCGGCACCGCGCGTGCTGTTCAATGGGCGTGTGCCGTCGTCTTTCCGATCGCTGGTGGTGTCCGTCCTCGCCACGATCGCTCCCCTCGCTCTCGTCGCCTGCTCGACGACGACCGCGTCAACTGGCGCGCCGACAGCTTTCGCGGGCACGGTGGCGGGTGTCGGCGAGATGCCCGGCGACATCGGTCTTCCTGTCGATCGCGATGCTCCGTTAGCGGATCCGGCGCCCGAGGAGACCGCTCCTGTGGCGACCGAGCCCGAACCGGAGCCGATGGTGCTCGACAGCGACGGGATCCGTCCGGGTGATCTCGGTCTCGCCACGTTCGGCGAGATGGTGGACGGCAATCGCGTCATCGTCATCGGGGACTCGATCATGGCGTCGACGGCGGAGCGTTACGGCGGCGATATGTGCAACCGGCTCAACGAGGCCGGTTGGGACGTCGAGGTCGACGCGGAACCGGGACGCTTCATCGACTTCGCCCATCGGGTGCTCAACCGTCGACTCCCGCCGAGCGATGGTGCCGATTGGGACGCGGCCGTCATCTTCTTCGGGAGCAACTTTCGGGGCGACTACCTCAACTTCGAAGATCAGATGCTGGAGTTGATCGAGCGGCTCGCGCCACGCCCCGTGCTGGTATTGACCGTGAGCGAGTTCACCGAGACGCGGACTGTGGTGAACGACATCATCCGCTCGATCGCGGATGGCGACCCAAACGTCTATCTCCTCGACTGGGCCGACATGACCGACGCCGAGCCGCGGCTCGTGGGCGGCGACGGCATTCACCTCACTGGGGCCGGCCGGACGAGGATCGTGGCTGAGGTCGCCCTCGCTCTCGGCGAGGCGCCAGGACGGCTCGAAGGGGAGTGCCTCCCAACGGCTTTCACCGACGACGTCTTGCCGACGATCGTCACTGAGTGACCGCTCTGCTCGGGCGCTCGTAGCCTGCCGGGGTGCTCCAGGCCCAGTCGCTCACGGTCGAGGTCGGAGGGCGCACCGTCGTCGAGTCAGCCGACTTCACGGTGATGGCTCGCGACAAAGTGGGCATCGTTGGCCGCAACGGGGCGGGCAAGACCTCGCTGTTCCGGGTGCTCGGTGGTGAGGAGGATCCGACGTCGGGTCGGGTGGTTCGTCGAGGGGCCTTCGGATACCTGCCGCAGGATCCTCGGATCGCTGGAGTCCATGACTCTCGACGGGCGATCTCGCACGTGCTGTCGGGTCGGTCGATCGACGAGCAGCTCGAGCGGATCGAGAAACTCCGCATCGCCATGGAGGAGTCCCCATCGGAGGACGCGGTTCGCCGCTTCTCTCGGGCCGAGGAGCTGTTCGCCTCGTCGGGTGGCTACGCGGCCGAAGGCGAGGCTCGGTCGATCGCCGCTGGGCTTGGTGTGCCCGACGCGAGACTCGAGTTGCCGATAGGTGTGCTGTCGGGAGGTGAGCGGCGCCGGGTCGAACTCGCCCGAATCCTTTTCGCCGGGTCGGAGGTGCTCTGTCTCGACGAACCGACCAACCACCTCGACATCGACGCCAAGGAATGGCTCCTCGGCTTCCTCCGCGGCTTCCGGGGAGCGTTGCTGGTGATCAGCCACGACCTTGAATTGCTCGACGAGGCCATTACCCGCGTGCTGCACCTCGACCGTCCAGGTGAGGCCGACACCGGACGTATCGTCGAGTATCGGGGCACCTACTCGCAATACGTCGCGGCCCGAGCGGAGGACGAGCGACGCCGTGCCCGAACCGCCGCCCAGCAGGAGCGCGAGATCGCGCGCATGCAACGCGTGGTGGATCGTTTCGGCGCCAAGGCAACCAAGGCCGCTATGGCGCACAACATGGAGCGCCGAATTGCCCGCCTCGAGTCGGAGCGGGTGCACGTTTCCGATCGGGATCGGACTCTGCGGGTTCGCTTCCCCGATCCGCCGTCGAGCGGAGTTACCTCGCTCACGGTGTCCGGCCTCTGCAAGGGATACGGCGGCCCGAAAGTCTTCGAGGACGTTGGCTTCGACATCGGGCGCGGCGAGCGACTCCTCGTGCTCGGCCTGAACGGCGCGGGTAAGACGAGCCTGCTGCGCATCCTTGCTGGCGAGACCGACGCCGACCTTGGCGAGGTGTGTTGGGGGCACAACGTGGTGCCGGGCTACTACGCGCAGGAGCACGACAACCTCGACGTCGACGCTTCGCTGCTCGACAACATGCGTCAGGCGCTCACCGTCGGCACGAGGCTCACCGACACCGAGTTGCGAGGGCTCCTCGGGATGTTCGGCCTGTCGGGGGACAAGGTGTTGCAGCGAGCCGGCACTCTGTCGGGCGGCGAGAAGACGAAACTCGCCCTCGCGATGTTGATGTCAGGCCGCAACAACTTGTTGCTTCTCGACGAGCCGACCAACAACCTCGATCCGGCGTCCCGTTCAGCGGTTGCCGAGGCCCTCGAGCCGTGGCCGGGAACGGTGATTTTGGTCAGCCACGACACCGAGTTCGTCGAGCGGCTCCAGCCGACCAAGGTGCTGCTGCTGCCCGACGGGCAGGTCGACTACTTCTCGCAGGAGTGGCTCGAGCTGGTCGCCCTCGCCTGAGGGCTCAGCCGATCGACACCCTGGTTGGGCGTTGCGCCGCCTCGAGGCGGACCTGCTCGTAGAAGTCGTTGCCCTTGTCGTCGACGACGATGAAGGCCGGGAAGTCCCGTACCTCGATACGCCACACCGCCTCCATACCGAGCTCGGGGTACTCGAGTACCTCCACGGAGATGATGTTGTCTTGGGCGAGTCGAGCCGCGGGGCCCCCGATCGAGCCGAGATAGAACCCGCCGTGGTCGCGGCAGGAGTCGGTGACCTGCCGCGAGCGGTTGCCTTTGGCGAGCATGACGAACGACCCGCCAGCTGACTGGAACTGCTCGACGTAGGAGTCCATCCGCCCGGCGGTCGTCGGGCCGAATGAACCCGAGGCCATGCCCTCCGGTGTCTTCGCCGGTCCGGCGTAATACACGCAGTGGTCCGCGAGGTAGGCCGGCATTGGCTCGCCGGCGTCGAGGCGCTCCTTTATTTGAGCGTGGGCGATATCACGGGCGACGACCATCGGGCCGCTCAACATGACCCTGGTGCGAACCGCAAGCGCGGAGAGTTGGGCGCGGATCTCGCTCATCGGTCGGTTGAGATCGACCCGAACAACCTCGGTGTCATCGAGATCTTCCTCGGTGGGGTCGGGGAGGAATCGCGCTGGATCGTGCTCGAGTTGCTCGAGGAACACACCGTCGGCCGTGATCTTTCCGAGCGCCTGTCGGTCAGCCGAGCAGGACACCGCGATCGCGACCGGGCAGGAGGCGCCGTGGCGAGGCAGTCGGATCACTCGGACGTCGTGGCAGAAGTACTTGCCGCCGAACTGGGCTCCGATCCCGGTCTGCTGGCTGAGCTCGAGCAATCGGCTCTCGAGCGCGAGGTCGCGGAACCCGTGACCGAGGGCGGAGCCCGCGGTGGGGAGCGAGTCGAGGTAGCGGGCGGAGGCGAGCTTCGCGGTCTCGACTGCCATCTCCGCTGAGGTGCCGCCGATGACGACCGCGAGGTGGTAGGGCGGGCAGGCCGAGGTGCCGAGCGACTGCATCTTGTCGAACACCCAGGGGATGAGCGTCGCCTCGTTCAGCAGCGCTTTGGTCTCTTGGTAGAGGAAGCTCTTGTTGGCGCTTCCCCCGCCTTTGGCCATGAACAGGAACTTGTAGGAGTCCCCGTCGACCGCCGCGATCTTGATCTCAGCGGGGAGGTTCGTGCCGGTATTGCGCTCCTCGTACATCGTGAGCGGGGCGAGTTGGCTGTACCGCAGGTTGCTCGTCAGGTAGGTGTCCTGGATGCCGCCGGCGATGGCCCGCTCATCGCCGCCTCCGGTGAGCACCCATTGACCTTTCTTGGCCTTGACGATCGCTGTACCGGTGTCTTGGCACATCGGAAGCACGCCTCCGGCGGCCACCGCCGCGTTGCGCAGCAGGTCGAGGGCGACGAACCGGTCGTTGTCGCTGGCTTCCGGGTCGTCGAGGATGGCGCGCAGTTGGGCGAGGTGCCCGCTTCTCAGGTGATGGGCGATCTCTCGCATCGCCTCGGCGGTGAGACGTCTGATGGCTGAGGGGTCCACCTTCAGGAAGCGACCCTCGGAGGTGTCGACCGTCTCGACACCCTCAGTCGTGATCAGCCGGTACTCGGTGGTGTCCTCGCCGAGGGGCAGGAGTTCGGTGAAGTCGAAGTCATCGGAGGGCATGTCCCAACCCTATGTCGATCGATCTGGGTTGGCCGGTGCGCGCCTCGGGCGGGTCGTCTCAGAGTGCTTCGAGGAGCAGCGCTGTCGAGGAGACGGTGCACAGAGCGAGCACGGCGACCCTCACTCGGGCCTCTGGGAGGCGGGCGATCACGGGGCCGGAGAGCACGAGGCCCGCCATGACCGCCGGTAGTAGGAGCAGGCTCAGCTCGATCTGGCGGCCTCCGACTTCGCCGGCGATCGTGAGCGCGAGAATTGAGAGCGTTGAGCCGAACCCGAAGTAGACGGCGAGGGTGGCGCGCATCACCCGGGCGGTCTCGTGCTGGTAGGTCAGGGCCATCGGTGGTCCGCCCACCCCGGCGGCGGTTCCAAAGATGCCGGAGAACACGCCTGCGATGCGGAGGTTGCGCGGGGTGGTTCGGAATCGGAAGTCGGTGAGCGACACCGCGACTGCGGTCAGCACCGACACACCGACGATGACGGCGATCGCCCGAGGGCCGGTCATGGCGACGACAGCAGCTCCGAGCGCGATCCCAGGTACCCGTCCGATGAACGCGTTGCGAACGTCGACCCAGTTGACAGCGTCCCAATCGCGAACCGCCACGCCGACCGACAGTGGCAGCACCGAGATCATGATCGTCGCGGGGAGGAACGCCGGGTCAGCGAGACCGAGCACCGGCGCGGCGAGCATGCCCATCCCAATCCCGATCGTCGCCTGCACCGATGACCCGATGGCCACGGTGATGAGGCAGGCGACGACGACCCACCAGTCGAGTCCGAGGATCATCGCTCACCACTGTTGCCCGGCGGGCGCTTGAGTCGTCGTGGTGGTGCTGAGGCTGGGTCGTCCGGCCAGTGGTGTTTCGGTCACCACCCTTGCCCGGCGGGCGCTTGAGTCGTCGTGGGGGTGCTGAGGCTGGGTCGTCCGGCCAGTGGTGTTTCGGGTAGCGCCCCGCCATCTCTGTGCGAACCTGCGACCACGATCCCGACCAAAACCCGGGGAGGTCGGCCGTCACCTGAACCGGCCGATCGGCGGGGGACAGCAACTCGAGCACCAGCGGTTCGCCGTCGACGAGGGGGTGCTCGTCGAGTCCGAAGAGGTCTTGCACTCGTACCGCGCATACCGGTCGAGCGTCGGCGTAGGTGATCGGAGCCGAGGTGCCGGCCGGGGTCACGAGCGCGTCGGGAGCCAGCCGGTCGAGGTCGGCGCCCTCAGGCCACGGAAGCATCGCTCGGAGCAGCATGGTCAGATCGAGCGATTCGAGATCCGCCCGCGAGGATGCTCCGGCGAGATACGGGCCGAGCCACTCGTCCAGTCCGGCGATCAGTCCCTCGCGGCTCCAGTCGGGCCACGGGTCACCGTGCCGAGCGCGAAGGAAGCCGACGCGCTCTCGTAGACGCAATGCGCCACCATCCCAAGGCAGCACAGCAAGCCCGGTCGATCGCACCCGTTCGAGCAGCGCGAGCGTCGTCTCGGCGCTCGGCGCGGGCCTCGAGGTTGTGGTGCCGAGTCGCAGCGAGCCGAGTCGTCGTTCGACGCTCTCGATGAGGTCGTCGCGTTCAGCATCCCAGTCGAGGCGGCGCCGCTCACTGAGCAGGCCGGGGATCTCCGAGAAGCGCCGAATCACCGCCTCACCATCGACGGCAGCGGCGAGTCGAACCCGGGCCCGGTCGCGACGCCCGTCGAGATCGGCCGCGACGATGAACTCCTCGGCCGCCAGTGGGTCGCTCTCGGGAATCCATGCTCCAGAGCCGGTGCGCAGTTGGAACTGTCCGACCCGACGCCGCATGGCGATCCGATCGGCGTAGGCCTCGATGAGTGCGCGGCCTGCGTCCTCGGCTCGGGCGTCGGACGGGGAGCCAGCGATTGACGCGCGCCGCATGAGGTCGGCCGCGCGACGCCTGATCCGGTCGAGAGCGCCGGGATCGGGTCGTGCACCTGCTGGCAGCGGCGGGTTCTCGCCGCAGACGAGCGCTACCCGAGTCTCGAGGTCGACCGGCAGTTCGTCGCGCCGTCCGCGCAGCGGATCCCGCTCGTCGAGTAGAGCGGAGAGCACGCACGAGATCGGCTCGGGGTGCCGCACGACCATGCGAGCGAGGCGTGGATGAAGAGGAAGGGCGAGCATCCGCCGACCGTGATCGGTGAGTGCGCCGTCGTCATCGATCGCGCCAAGGTCGACAAGCAAGGCGCGAGCGGATCGGATCGACGACACCGGGGGAGGGGTGATGAGCCGGAGGTCGTCGGGTTCGGTTCCCCATGCGAGCGACTCGAGGAGGAACGAGGCGAGATCGACCTCGCTGATCTCAGGAGTCGGATGGGCGAGTCGTGTGCCGTGCTCGATCTTGCTCCAGAGCGCGTACGCCACACCGGGAGTTTCGCGCCCGGCACGCCCAGCGCGCTGGGTCGCCGAGGACCGACTCGTTGTAACCGTGGTCAACCGCGTCATGCCCGTGGCTGGGTCATGACGCGGCGCTCGGGCGAGCCCTGAGTCGATGACGACTCTCACCCCCTCCACGGTCAGCGAGGTCTCGGCGATGTCGGTGGCGACGACCACACGCCGATGCCCTTCGGGCGAGGGGCGAAGCGCCGCGTCCTGTTCCGCCAATGACAGGCTGCCGGCCAGCGGGAGCACGGCGACCCGCGAGTCGACGGTGTTGCGTAGGCGGTCAACGACCCTGGTGATCTCGGCGATCCCGGGGAGGAACACGAGGATGTCACCCGGATCTTCGGTTAGCGCTCGCTCCGTCGCCGCCACGACCGCGTCCTCGATCCGGGTCCCCTTGGCGGTGGGAATCCAGCGCTGGTCGACCGGGTGGGATCGGCCCTCACTTGCGATGACTGGGGCGCCATCGAGCAGTCGGCTCAGTCGATCGGTGTCGGCGGTGGCCGACATGGCAAGTAACGCCAGATCGGGCCGGATGGTCGAGGCGACATCGAGGCAGAGGGCGAGCCCGAGGTCGGTCGTCAGGTTGCGCTCATGAACCTCGTCGAAGATCACCACGGCGACGCCCGGGAGTTCGGGGTCGCCCTGCAGACGGCGGGTGAGCACTCCTTCGGTGAGCACTTCGATTCGCGTCGCCGGCCCGACCACGCGTTCGTCGCGGGTCCGTAGCCCAACCGTGTCACCGACCGACTCTCCGAGGAGTTGCGCCATCCGGCGGGCAGCCGCACGCGCGGCAAGGCGGCGCGGCTCGAGCAGAACGATCTTGCCGTCGCCCGGTACGTCGTCGAGGAGCGCGAGGGGCACCAACGTGGTCTTCCCAGCGCCGTCGCCCGGTACGTCGTCGAGGAGGGCGAGGGGCACCAACGTGGTCTTCCCAGCACCTGGCGGAGCGGTGAGAACGCAGCGACGCGAGTCCCGAAGGGCCTGGCGGATGCGATCGAGTGCGTCGGCGACCGGAAGGTCGGGCAGAGCGGTCACCGGGCCTCCGCGTCGTCGCGGCCTCAGCCGGCGACAGGCGAACCGGCGAAGGGGGCCGGGTCGTTCGGCCCCGGGATCGTGGGTGGATTCCACGACGTCGCGTCGGAGATCGCGCGAGCAACCTGGCGCCAACCGGCCGGGTTCCACCCCTCGGCGAGGGCTTCGACCGACCCGTCGACTCGAACGAACGCGAAGGCGGGCAGGCTCGCGGCGCCGAGCGCCCGGGCTACGGCCCGGTCCGGGTCAGCGAACACGAGGAAGTCGTCGGCGACCGGGCCGAGGAAACGGCGGGCGTCATCGGCATCGGAGGTCACGACGAAGCTCACCCGGGCATCGGCGCCGCGGAGAGCGTCGAGCACTCGTACCGCGGTCTTCAGAATCCACGAACTCTCGTTGGTGTAGGGATCGAGGACAACCGGGGCGAGGTGGAAGGTGGTGAGCCACTCGGAGACGGGACGGGGATCGGCGCTAATCGGATGCAGCACGAGATCGTCGGGGAGTCGATTTGCCACGAGGCGATCGTAGCGATGCGATAGTGGCGCCCCCCAACACTGTCGCCCGTTCTGACGTCTGGCTCAGCCATCGGTACCTTTGGGCCGTGCACCCCCTCGAATATCTCAGGTCGGTCGCACGCGACCCCTCGAGCGCGGACCGTCCATGGGAGGCCGCGACGGCGTTCGCTCTTCTGGTCGCGGATCACGGACTCGGTGGCCCCGAGGCGGTTCCGACAGCTCGGCGGTTGCTCGAACGCCTTCCCGGGCGCCCAGAGCTGTGGTGGGCGACGAGTCGAATCATCGCTGCCCTCGACGAGCGGGCCGCGGCCGAGGAGGTGCTCCACGCTGCGGCGGCGCCTCGCCCGTCGAGTCCCGACATCGCGATGGTGTCCGCTGCGCTGACCGACGGGCCGGGTGCTCGGATCGTGCTGCTCTCGCCCTCGGGCCGGCTGCTCGGTGCTGCGGTGCTCGTGCCCCTCGGTTCCCTCCTCCCGGCCGCCTACGCCGCGCGACTGGCGCCTGCGTTGGGTGATGTCGAAACCGATGGGGAAGGGGTGGTGCTGGTGTGCGAGCGGCTCCGAAGCGATGGCAGCGTCGTGCTGGTTGAGACGGACGCACCAAGACCGGACTGCCCGTCGGTCGCGGCCCTGGCGTGACCGTCTGAGCGGGTAATCCGCAGCGGCGGTCTACATCCCGAGGTGTTTGGGCGGATGTCCGGTGACCTCGGTGATCACGCCCTCAGCCTCGGCGAGGCGTGGCTCCATCACGAAGATCCTCGCCATCGGCTCGCGGGCGCCGAAACGCAGATGTGAGGTGAAGTCCTCGCTCATGACGCACGGAATCTCCCGCTCCCACAACTCGTGGATGACGAGTTGCGCCTGCCACATCGGCAACCAGGCCGCCTCGACCGACCGTTCCGGGTCGATAGGTCTCGGGGGGTGTTTGCCGAACACCCAATTCCATAGGCCCATGCCCGGACCGTAACGGCCGCCGGTGTCCGGTGCGTCGTTACTCTCAACCGGGATGAACGCGTTTGACGCTGTTTTCTTCGATGCGGGCGGAGTCCTCGTCCTGCCAGACCCGACGGTGCTCGCGCCGCTGCTCGAGACCTACGGGGGGTCGACTCGGATCGACGACCACCGTCGAGCGCATTACGCGGGCATGGCGGCGAAGTCGCGAGCGGCCGCCTCGGAGTCTGATTGGGACTCCTACAACCTCGCCTATGTGACCGCGGTCGGCGTTGATGCCGAGCTCCGGCTGATGGCGGCATCGCTCCTCGACCGTACGAGAACCGCCGAGCTGTGGAGGTGGCCGATCCCTGAGTCGATGGCCGCCTTGGCTGAACTTGCGGCGCTCGGCGTGCCGATGTCGGTGGTGTCGAACGCCTCCGGTCAGATTGAGTGGGTGCTCGAACATATGGGGATCTGCCAGCGGGGCGCCGGTTCAGGTGTCTCGATGCGCACGATCGTCGACTCCCACGTCGTTGGAGTCGCCAAACCCGATCCGGCGATCTTCACCTTCGCCATCGAGCATCATCCCGAGACGGTTCCTGAGCGGATTCTCTACGTCGGTGATTCGGTGGTGATGGATGTCGGTGGGGCGATGGCCGCAGGGTTGCATCCCGTTCTCGTCGATCCGTTCGACGACCATGTCGGGGCTGACTTCGCCCGGATCGCTTCGCTCGGGGAACTCCCGGCGATGCTCGGCTGATCAGTCCGCGGTGAGGCGACGAGCGATCACCTTCAGGCACAGTGTCTCGTCGGCGCCTTCGAAGATCGACAGCACGCGAGCGTCAACGAAGAGGCGACTGACCGCGTACTCCTCGGCGTAGCCCATACCCCCGTGGATCTGCATCGCTTCGCGGGTCACCCACTCGGCGGCTTTGCACACGTAGGCCTTCACCATTGAGGCCTCCGTCGCCCCTTCGCCTTTACCCATGAGGGTGGCGACCGCGTACGAGAACTGACGCGCGGCTTGGATGACCACGGCCATCCGGCCGAGCTTGGCGCGGGTCAATTGGTAATCGATGATCGCGTGGTCGAAGACCTTCCGGTTCTCCGCGTACTCGAGCGCGAGTTCGTAGGCGGACTGCATGAGTCCGACGGCGCGGGCGGCGGTTTGGAGACGACCGTTCTCAAAGCCCTCCATCTGGTAGTAGAAGCCGCGTCCGAGACCCTCGGCCTCGCCCACGAGGTTCTCGGCTGGCACCCACCAGTCCTCGAGGGCGATCTCGTAGGAGTGCATCCCGCGATATCCAATGGTGTCGATCGGCCGACCCTCCATGCGGCCGGTCCGTGTGGTGCCATCGATGTCGACGGCGTCCTGGGAGAACACGAATCCGTGGGCATCGCCTCGGGGCTTCGGAACGATGAAGAGGCTGAGACCTCGGTGGGTCTTGGAGCGGTCGGGGTCGGTTCGCGCAAGCAGAGCGAGAGCATCGGCTCGCGCGCCGAAGGTGCACCAAGTCTTGACGCCGTTGATCACGTAGCCGGGCTCGCCGTCAGGTCCGAGCGCCGGCGTCGCGGTCACCTTGATGCTCGCCACATCGCTGCCGTAGTCGGGCTCGGTCACCGCCACGGCGGGCATCACCTCGGCGACGGCGAGCTTCGGTAGCCAGTGGCGTTTCTGCTCCTCGCTACCGCCCTTCACGAGGGCTCTGGTGAGGATCTCCGGTCGTGTGATGAGCGAGCCGCCGATTCCGAGGCTCGCCCGGCTCAGCTCCTCGGTGGCGACCACCATGGCGACGTACTCGTCGTGGCCGCCCTCGCTGTAGCCGCCGTACTCGCTTGGGACGCTCAACCCGAAGGCGCCGAGCTCAGCGAGTCCGGTAATGATCTCCTCGGGGACGTCGGCGTTGGTGCGGTGAACATGCTCGGCGTGAGGTGCCACCACATCGGCGGCGAACGCTCGGAAGGTGTCGCGCACCATGTCCATGTCGTCGCTCAGGTGGAGGGGGCCTGGAGTCGAGGCGAGGGAGGCGAGGAACTCGGGGTCGCGGTATCGGGACACGAAGTGGTGCGCGGGTTCGAGAACACCGGGCTCGACACCCCATTGTGACTCGCGTCCAAGAATTCGCGATGAGAGGTCGTGAACCATGTCGGCGGTGAAGGCGCACGTGATCGAGGCCTCCACGTCACCTTTGGAGCCGTAGTCGAGGAGGGAGCGGGCGGTCGCGGCCGCGGAGGCGGCGTGCGCGAGGTCGTAGGCGAAGACCTGGTGGACATCGGGTCCGCCGGACTCACTGAGGCGTCGGATCGCCGAGCCGATGATGGAGTCCGCGAGGTCGATCACGGCGGCGGCGCCGAGCATGTCGGGAGTCGGGTGGTCCATGAACTGAAACTACCGACCGCCGCTCGGGCATCACGATCCGTGCTCGCCTACGATGCGGCTCGTGGTGGAGGGCTCCGGATCTCGTGGTCCGGTCGCGGTGTACTGCGGATCCTCCGAAGGGACCGACCCGGCCTTTGCCGCAGCGGCAGCCGAACTCGGCGCTGCGCTCGCCAGCTGCGGTCGAACGCTCGTGTACGGGGGCGGCGACGTCGGTCTGATGGGCGTCGTAGCCGATGCGGCGATGGCCGCCGGAGGAACGGTGATCGGGGTGATTCCCGAGCATCTGGTGCGCCACGAGTTGGCACACGATCGGGTGACATCGCTCGAGGTGACCGGT
>Ga0208149_1000295_pt1 | contig 19280 bp, 26 predicted proteins | sample DEB08_DNA_15_FD_184533 | JGI IMG/M metagenome (GOLD analysis project Ga0208149, IMG submission 184533) | Aqueous microbial communities from the Delaware River and Bay under freshwater to marine salinity gradient to study organic matter... | ecosystem: Environmental > Aquatic > Marine > Coastal ... | reverse complement strand
TTGTCATCCTCATTCCAAATGCTGGAATCAGTAATCTCTGCCCATAATTTCGTAAAACCGCTCATTGCCGTAAAACTAACAGTTAAATGTTAAAAGTAAACATTTTTATCCATCATAACCAGCTCCAACGGATTTCCTGAGCTGTTTCCGGACCCATTCCCCTCGGCTCAGATCCCCACGTGCCTTGTCCCATATTTCCCACTCGTCAGGATACAAGCTGATTGTCCTGCAAACGGATTTCCGTTTTTTACTTGGTCGTCCTAATTTCATCTCGTCGTATTGTTTGATTGATCGCTTCGATTGCTTCATCCAGGCTTTTGATCACAACTGCAGATCCTCGCCATGTCTTAAAAAACTGTTCTTCGTCTGGTGTTAATTTACGTGCTGACGGTGGCTTGGACCCGTCCTTGATCTCCATCAAAATAGTGTAGCCGCCAAAGCCGGCTGCAATATCAGGGCATCCTTTTCCAACTTGGCTCAGAATCAGGACGCTGCATCCAGCCTTCCGTAATCCCGCCACGATTTGCTTTTGATTTGCATCGACTTTGGCAGCTCGCTTCATTCCGAATCCTTAACGTATATCCTTGATTGCCTGACCAACCCGTCCCATTCAAAGGTGACTACATCCTCTCCAAATAAGTTTTCTTTGATGTTGATCACCTTAACCAGATCCATGTCAACCCTAAGGTATCCAACCAGCACATATGTCTTCTGTTTGCGTTCCATGATCATACCGTTGCCCTCCATACTGCAGCTCCATCTCTCCGGTCATTGCTGCGCTCGATCCAACCGTCCCGGGCAAGCTCGGTGAACCGTCCTGAAATGGTGTTCAACGGCCTCCCAGTCTGCTCTGAATACTCCTTGGCAGTAAGTCCATGATCGAGTGATTTTGAGACTTCCATCAGAATATCCAGTCGGATCTGAGTCATTGTTTTCTTGGCACGATCAAATGCCCGTTTTGAAGTCAGAACTCCACCATGTTTTCGTTCACAAATATCAGTTTTCATTTTTTTTTGGCCCTTTCAATTTTCGCTTTCCGAACCACTCTGCACCGTAGATTTTCGATTTCTGAATCGGTGAGGATCTCATTTTTAGGTGGCTGAATCAGTCCCAGTTTCTGACACCGTTTGACAGTCCTCTTAATAGCTTCTTCTGGGCAGTGTATCCCAGGAAAACTTCCCTTGATTTCATCCCATGTCACTGGCTTCCCTCTCCATGATTGATCCTTGATCGGATCATACCATTTCATGCCTCGTTTGCTCATCGCTGACCTCCGTTTGTTTCAGGGTTAATCCAAGGAAGGAATTTAAGCATCAATGCTTCAGTCAATTCCAAATCCATTTTCAGGTATTCAATCGCTGCCTTCGGATCTGTTGCGAACATTTCGGCAAAATGTTTCCCGCTTCCAGTCTTTCCACCTATCCCAACGTATCGGCAAAGGTCATCCAATTTGATGTATTCCTTGGACCCGCACCCCCAGACTTCCATCAGATCAATGAATCTTGAGTCCCAATATCTGGTGGCCCTGAATGGAAACGAAGGCGTGATGCCGTGGAGCAGTGATCTGCGAAACAGGAATGGCAGATCAAATCCATTTGAGTTGAACCCAACCCAACGCATACCTGGTTGATCAGTGACCTCATTCCAAAACCATTCAAGGATCTCAGCCTCTGATTTCTGTCTTTGATCAACAACCAGTGTCGATCCGTCATGAGCCTGTTTCACTCCTATCGCCAAAACCTGTCCAGTTGTGGCTGATAATGCAGCCTTCTCAATCCATCGAGCTTCCTGTTGCTTCAAGTTTGCCTCGATTTTTTCAGGATCTTTGAAGTTTTTCGGTGCCTCAAATTCTGGCATCAGATCCACCAACTGCGCCACTGGCAGTGGTCCCGTCTCAATATCAAATACGTTATATCTCATTTCTGGTTTGTTTCCTCTCTATTTGTTTTTTTTACAGTTTAACGAATGATTGCATTTTCAATCCATTCATGTTTCACGCCTGGAAGTGGTTTGTCATCCTCTTTTAAAACTGCTTTGATCAAACCCAATTTCGGCGAAACCTCTACAAGGTCAGGACGAGCTTTCAAAAGTTTCATGATGTCGACAACTGAAACCATCAAATCCCTGCGAACGTAAATACCTGTCTTTTTTTCAGGAACGACAATTTCTTTTCCAGCATTCTTAGTCTCAATAAATGTCTCTTGGACAACAGCAGCAGCAATTATCTTTTCAGACTCTGTTTTTGCTTTTTCAACTGCCTCCATTGCTTTTTTCCTTTCTTCATCAGCTTTGCGTTGCTCAGCTAAGCGCTTTTCTTCGGCTTCACGTCGAATTCTAGCTTTCTCAACGGTGTATTGTGTCATGACAGCAGTAATACGCTTTTGCTCTGTCATTAACGGGGCAATGAAGTCTTGAGCTATTTTATCCAATTCACGCCCTTTGTCCAAAAATGGTTTTTTACACTCTTTTCTGGCTTTCTCAACAGCAGTTGTGATTTCCTTTAGTGATTTGACTGCTTTGATGGCGGAATCCTGTGTCTTTTCATCTGTTACTTTTTTGATAAATTGCCCCGACATCAATGCCACATCTGCTGCATCCTTAATTTCTTCGGTGATTGTAATCGAAACATTTTCGATTTGTTGTATTTCAATGGGTTTCATTTTTTTAAGTTATTTCTATTTGATAAGTATTTGATCGTTATTTAATGGATTGCAAAAATGCTTCTGGCTGGCTCAACACTGCTCTCAGGTGTTTATCACTCAGATCAGCCCATCCCGCTCCTGCCTCAAACCATCCAGATTCAATGCAGTAGGCTTCCACTGCTTCTTCATTACCCTGGATCACTTCGAGGAACTTGGCCACCAAATCAGCATGTTCCATCGCTGTGTCAGTTTTAACCTTGGCCTTTTTTTTTAGCTTCGGTTTATCTTCTGGCTGATCATCAAATGAAACATTGTCATCATCCGCTGGAACTGATTGCTCTGGCTTTCGACTGGTCAGAGTGAAGTAATCCTCACGCTTCGCATGACCGTCCTTGATGCTGGTGTAAATACTCCGGAGGTTGTTCAATTCATCCTCGATGATATTCTCCAGCTTGTGTCCCAAGTATGCCTCGATCATCGGCACGTCCACACCAATCAGGTGAAAGGCGTTACACATCTTCCTTGCCCGATCTCGGATTGGTTCAACTCCGCTGCTAAGGGTTTTGTTGCATTGTGCCAGTGCCTCCTCCACAATATCACCAGGTATGACATTCAGAATACAGGCTCGCATCCTTCTTGCTCCCATGTTGGCCACCAGTTCATAGATGTCCCGCTCATCGGTTAATTTCTTCGATCCCTGCTTGGTATCCCTGACGTGGCGAACCTGAAAAACGATTGTCCTTTTGACGTTGGTTTCCAGATCCCAGCAATACGCCATCACCGATGATTCGCCATCTGTTCGATCCAGCTCGATCAGTCCAAAATCCATGTTGCCCCAGTTCTGAGCCAACACTTCAGCCAGCCTAATGCTTGGGCCGATCACTAAACCACCACCTCTCGGATAAGCATAGGTGGCCTTTTCTGCCAGAGTCTTCCGTTTGCAAGACTCAATGATGTTGCGATAAGCGATGTTTTGATCCCGTGGGAATCGCTTGGCCACTGCCATTGCTGCTTGGACCTCGGCAGCCTTCCGGTTGCTCTCAGCCATTGCCATTGATCCTCCAGCCATTGCTGGAGCCGTTGGATTGTATTGTGTGATTTCCATAGTTTTTTCTAGTTTTGTTGTGGGGCGGTTTCCCGCCCCGATTAAATTATTGAGCAAACCCTTTGCATCCTATGATGTTTCCTTCGTCATCTCTGACCAGGCCGTGCGGAATTAACAGGTCTGGTCTGTCTGGATATGCGTTTTTGACAAGCGCACTCACTATATAAGCAACCCCATTTTCCTGCTCTGGCATATTGCCTGATCCGTATTTCACGGTGTAAACCGGAAACGTGTAATCGTCGTTTCCGATATTTGCCGAATGCACTTCCTCTGACGACAGACGAACAGGGTCGTCTGCCTTCGGGAATGTGAACACTTTGTCCCCCACCAAAAGATTCACTGGGTGGGGCGTCTTGTTTATGATTTTCATTTTTCGTCCAATCCTTTCTTAATGTTGCACAGTGTTGCTTCTGCTTTTTGCTGGCATTCAGTCCACTCTGGTGTGTCCAGTGTGGATGTTGCTGATAGCCCATCACGGTCGACGTATTCTACCGTGTGGCGTTTTTCTCCTGCGAATGCTGTGAGAATAGCACGGCTCACTTTTTGCCCCGCTGCCTTACCAATGGTGCCGTATTCAAACGGGACAAGAAATTCATTGCCAAGCTGGGCGATTCGCTTGGCCTCTGGCAAGTCGCCAGACTGCATGGCGACAAGACAGGCATCCGACAAAACCCTTTCGATGGCTGATAGCCACCCCCAATGGTAATGGGGGTTCGGGTCTACCTTCCACCGCATAGCTTCAATGGCCTTGGCATACTTGGCCAATCGGCCACCCGTGGCCAAATCTGGGGCCAACAAAGCCCCAAAGTCAGGCACATCGCCTGACTGAATTGTTGGGGTGTCTTGCCCTTCGTATTTAAATGGGTCGTTTACTGTCATGTTCTTGATCATGGTTAAAAGATACCCCATCCTCATTGTTTTGTAAACTATTTTTTTAACTTTTTTTTAAACTACGAAAAGAGCCTTTAAAATCCCTGCTGGTGGTATCCAATCACCAGCAGGGCTGTCGTTCCAAACATCAATTCATTCAAGAACTGTGTTTGGTTTTCCAAACTGCCACTCGGCAGCGGAAATCATTTGACCAGGATCTTCTTTTTCTTCGCTGGACCTCTCAGCTCATAATCCTCCATCGCCTCTCTGACCAATTCAGGCAGTTTAAGGTCGTGGAGTCGAGCTATTTTTTTCCAATGATTAAGCTCTGATTGTTCCACTCTCATGTTGAAAAGTTTATCCCTCATCAGCTGTGATCCTCCCCTCCATAATTTCATCAAGCATTTCTTCCTTGGCCAAACTCAAACAATGTTCACATGGGTTGATGTCTGTCCCTTCAGTGCAAGTCACCCTGACAACCTCCAATTTATTTCCACAGGCATTGCAAAATATATTCATTTTTTTAAGCGGTAGAATTTGTGTTTCCCAATGGTAAAGGTTTTTTTTAGCTAGTCGCAGAAATATTTTCGGAATATATCGGACTGCGAACGCGCTGCCGACCACGCTGCCGAATACGCTGCCGAACGCGCTGCCGAATTCGCTGCCGAATCCGCTGCCGACCACGCTGCCGATTCCGCTGCCGAATCCGCTGCCGACCACGCTGCCGATTCCTCTGCCGATTCCGCTGCCGATTCCGCTGCCGAACGCGCTGCCGAATACGCTGCCGAACGCGCTGCCGAACGCGCTGCCGACCACGCTGCCGAATACGCTGCCGAACGCGCTGCCGAATACGCTGCCGAACGCGCTTCGTCATTGGTTTCACCCCTTGCGAACAACCTTGATATATTAATGCATTCCCGCACCCTGCCGTCATGTGGGTAATTGGCTTCAAAGTTGTTCAATACTGACTTGGCGCAATCACACGCAAACAATCGAGCGTCACGCTCAACCGTGTCTTTGTCTTTATCCTTAACGGCTCGCAGTCCCCAGATAGCATCGCGGATACCCATATTATCCAGTATCCACTCAAAGCTAAGTGGTTCGTCGTCTGGTTTGGTTTTACCTAGCAGTTTGAGAGCTTTTTCCCATGACTCTTTGCAGGGATTGTGTTGACGGATAATGTTCAATGTAGTGTAGAGTTTCATTTTAATTTGTAGAAGAGGTGTTTTCCTATTGTTATCGTAGGTGTCCTGCCTGTAGCCCAATACGGCTTGACGTAATCAGCGTGGTAATGGTCAGCGTAGCCGATTTTCGCTCGGTTGAGTTTGTGCAGGTTTTTGGATAGCCAATTGGCGGTTTTCGCTTGAGGCAGCTTGAGCAGGTGCTCAAGATCCGCTGGACGCTTGCCGTTCCAGCAGGAGAACTGTTTCTTCTCGAGGCAGACCTCCTCCGGTGTCATGGACCTATTCAGGGATCGTTGCTGTATGCAGGCAGCCACTGCTGCCATTCCGTCTGGCCCCTCGCCCCGGGCCTCTGCGAGGATCGTCAAAGCCACCACTCCAGCCTGGATCTGAACGCATCCTGCGAGCATTAATAGTAGAGCTGTTTTCATGCTTCCTCCCTTTTGCTCATGGCTTCTTGGATCGGCTTGGCAACATGATCTCTGTATTCTTCCGCTGTTATTTGCGGATACAAATTTCTGACCAAAGCACTCTCGATTCGATCTTTGAGGTAAGCCATGTATTGCTCCTCGCTTACTCCTGCGGTTTCTCGCCAATCCTTCCAATCCTTTTCCCAGTCTCCAAGGATCACCGAAAATGCTCCAAAGAGAGCAGGTGTGCAGAACTCATCACGATGGATGTCAATATCTGATAGTTTGGTTTTTTTCATAGGTTTTCATGATCGAGGATCTTCATTGATCCCCGATAAGAAAACCCACTTGCGTGGGTTGTGTAGTTTATAAACTCAAAATGTGATCGACTGCTTTTTGGGCATCAGATGCTGTCATTTCGTTTCTTTCTGGTTTGTTGTTTTTGGTGCTGACTAATTAAATTATAGGGAACCTCTAGATGTTCTTATTTGGTTCTCTGTCAATTCATCCCGCTCAACATCGTTGCATTCCATAGCACATCGTATTACGGAATCCACTTTGTCTTTAATGGAACCAGACGGTCCGTGGTGAACATTCAACGCTTCTGCGTCTTCGAGGCAAATTTCTTTGATTTTTTTGAAGGTAAGTTTCATATCGTTCCTTTCTAATTTGTGGGGCGGTTTCCCGCCCCGTTGGTTTTCATTTTGTGTTTGGCTCAAGAATTACTGTGACAAGCCCAACTGGCGGGAGGCAGTTTATCACCCGCTCTATTAATTGCGCTTCGGTAAATTCCGGTTCTTCCCAATCCGCAATATGCGCTGTGCGGCAAGCACCCGACCGCTTGGGGTTGTCTGTCCAATCGATCTCGTAAAACTTGTTGACGGTCCATCCGTAATCCCATCCTTCCTCCTGTCGGACCGTCCAGCGAGCGCAATCAAATCGGCTCCATTCATTGCGGATTATTTCGGCAGCTTCCTGTGGTGTTCCTTCAAAGTGTATCATTTGGTTTCTTTCTGGTTTGTCTTGGGATTATTCCCTCGATCTGGAAACAATATCCCATATCTCACCTCATTTGTAAAGACAAAAGTAAAACTTTTTTCGTCTTTTCTTCCATCCTGTTTTTGGCATTATCTCGGGATGCGACCTAAACGTAAACCAGTCAACTATTTCCATGAAATCCAGAGGCAGGCTGATCGAGAGCAAAAACAACTTTATGTGGCAGCAATGTTTAATCCAGCAAACGGTTACGGTGATCTTGCAAAGTATTTGTGCATTGAACTTAACAAAATCATTGATCTAGGAATATGCCCATATGGTGATTATTCAAAAGAACTTAGGCAATCTGGCCTTTTTGATTGCATTGATCGAACAATGTTAAGACCGAAAGCACTGTTGAGCATTCAACCGACATTTTCTTCAATGGTGAAAAACCTCGCAGTAAATGGTGCAACTTTAACCATGTTTGAATCATCAATTCTGCACCATGAGTGGAGGAAATCAATGAACACATACAAAGTCATCATCACTCCATCCCATTTTAATTCTGCGGATTTCTCTGAGCAATTAACCGTTCCTGTCGAGGTGGCGAATTTGGGCCACGATCACAACCTTTTCACCCTGCATCCTTATCCACGCAAGGGTCCGTTCATTTTCGGAGCTGCTGCCCATGTCGGACACGGTCGGACAAGGAAAGGCATCGAGCGGATCATTGATTGGTTCTGCTCTGCATTTCCTGATCAAAAGGATGTGAGACTGTCACTCAAGCTCAATGCGTATCCTGAGAACGGCATCATCCCAAATGACCCAAGGATCTCAGTGATCGAGCAGGATCTCAGCGACGAGGATTGCCGTGATTGGCTCCGGTCAATTCACTGCTACATTGACGGCAGCACATTTGAAGGATGGGGCATGTGGAACCATCATGCGATGGCAACAGGTCGCCCTGTTATCGGAACAAATTATTCAGCCAGGTGCGAGTATTTCAAATTCGGAAATCACATTCCGATCGGCTACCGTGTGACTCCCGCTTCTGATCAATATGTGGGGCTTGGTCATTGGGCAATGCCTGACAGATCAGACGCAATCGAAGCTATGCGATGGGCATTCCAGAATCCAAGCAAGTGCAGGGCTATCGGCAAAAAGGCCCACCAAACGGTGAGCCTTATGACTTGGGAGATGTTTGCAAAACGTGTTCTCAGGATTCTGAAGAAACATCAGATTGTTTCATCGTAATTAAACACCCGCCATTGATTTGTTCAATTTTGTCAACCGAGTGAATCAAATGTTTGAAATCTTTTTGGAAATCCTTAACGGCAAGCGCAGCTTCTGGCCCAATAATATCATCAACATAAATCCATTTAGGATTTGCCTTTAATGCAAGCACACAATCCCTGTATTGATTGCGGTAATCATGTGCACAATCGACCAGGACAAAGTCAACCTGCGGCAAGTCTTCAATGTCTCTTGTGTTGGTTCTGGTCAAAGTGTATGTCTCAAAATTGTTTTCTTTAAATATCTCATTTACTATCGCAAACCGATCCCAATAAACAAGCTCACCATCAATCTCATCCGGAGGCAAATGGTCCCATTGATCATATCCATAATACTCACATTTAAAATCCAGAGCAGAAAGCATCGCATTTGCTCCAGACCCAGCGCAAACACCAAGCTCAACAATGGATTTAGGTTTAAGGTGTTTCACCAATGCACGAAGCACTTGGTATTTGTGGATGTAGAACAATTTTTGTGGCAAATAAAAAGCCTTGTCTGGCTGGGCAAACACGGTGAACCGTTCTTCTGCTTGCCATTTATCAGCTTTGGCTGATTCCTGAATGATTTGATTTAATGATTTCATATTCTTTACCATTTCCCTGCATCACATTTGACTGCTGCAAACTTTGACTTCAATTCCATGTTGCAGCCACAAAGACTGCACTTTGTTTCGTTCGGTCTTTTCCTCGCATGATCACACGTCCGACACAATCCCAACCTAATCTGATAAAGCTCATCACTGACTTTTTCAAATTTGCTCATGATCACCTTGCTGGCACTTTTGGCAAATCCTGTGATCTGTTTCCCGATGCTTGGCATTTTAACAGGCTTCTGTTTGTAGCCATTCTTCGGGACAAATTCGATGATGCGTGTTCTACGTTTCAATGGTTTTTAGATATGCGATTAAAACTGAATCGTTCTCCTCCTGAGTCCTCGATGCAGTGCTTACGAAACTGATCTGATCGTAGTCATACTGTGTGCCGTCTGCAAGGATCGGCTTCGATAAATCAGCTCCCTGAATATCTGCAACCGTGACCTGGGTCATGGTTATCGGGCTATCAATGGAAGATCCAACTCCGGTGCCATCGACGGCAGCGACACGGTAACGCCATGTTGCAGCAACATAAGTCCCGCCAGATTCAACCACGATCGGCACAGCAAAATCAGTCCACGAAGTGCTTGTTGTTTGCACGATCTCACTGAGGTTTGATCCACCGCTGATATATCTCCAAACGATATAATAATCAGCCCCAGAGACGGCAGACCAAGCAATGTCAACGGTTGGCCCATCCTGCGTCAGATTCAATGTTGAGGGTGCTGGTAAGCTCATCTTAATGGCACATTGATCATTGCTCTGATTGAGTCAAATGCGAGTGTTTTTCTGGATGTAGCACCCACTGAACAAGATGCTGTTCCCACATTGTTCGTGTATGCCGATTGCCTTGGTTTTTCAGCCTCAAGGGTTCCACCAACAACGCTCTTGCAAGTTGAGGTTATTTCTTGGCTTTGCGTGAATTCATAAACAGTTCCATCAACATTGTGACTGCACGGATCAGGTGTCCCAGATCCATCCCAAACAGAAGCGCTTGCTGTATCATGCTCGATGTATTCTGCTGCCATGAATCCGCTTGAGTTGTTGTTTCTGCTATATAAAACGGTGATCATTTCCTTCAGGTCATCAGGCAGTGCATAATACGCCATCGCTTCAACACCTGAAGACCCAAAACCTACTTCATACTCAACGTCTGTTCTTGTGATCGATATGCCACAAATGCCCCCAACGGTATCAAGAACAGCAGATTTGCTTGCCTGAATTGCAACAGCATCACCTATCGGTGGCAGACAAGCTCCACCAGGCACATCATACTGCCATGATCCAGTTGCGGTATCCGTCCAAGAAACCTGATCCGGGATTCCTTGGCTCAACTGGTAAGTGCATGATGCTTCCGGTGAAAGCGGAACAAATCCAGAATAACTTCGTGTCCTCCAACGGACACCGTAAACTGGCAGATCAAGCCTTGCCCTTGTCAAAAGATTCAAAGCCTTCCCAAGCTGGTTGAAGTGTACTGCATAACACTCCATCTGCGGAAACGGTCCGTATCCTTCCCAGTTGTCACCCTCCGCTGTTGCTGGATGCATCGTAAACCAGCGATTGCCCATCGCCTGAAGCATTAGCGTCGAGTATCGGTAATCATACATCCTGTTTTGACCGCAAAATGGCAGAGTGTTGCAGTCCTCGATATAATACTCGACAAGTGATGCATCACTCGTCAAATCAAGATACCCCTCACAAATAGCTCTGAGAACAAACCCAGCCCATCGTATATTGTCGATGGTCATTCTGGTATCGTGATCATCCAGATTGTTGTTCCCGTCAGCATAAACCTTCGGCATCAGTTTATTGAAATGGAACCTCGGAAAACATGCACCATTGTAAACCCCAGCATCCCAATAACTGTCCCATGATCCATCAGCCCCAGCATCACCTGATTGATCTCCGATCCTGATTGTGCATTCTCCATTTCCTGCTTTATAGTTCAGGTATTCAATGACTGCATTTTCATCGGATCTCGCTGCTGCTGGTCCTGTTGGGTCATTATCATCAGCAAGCATGTAATCTTCCCATGAAGTGCTGTTGTTCGCCACTGCCTGACCTGTCACGTTGTCATTGTGCCGAAGCCTTCCATCCAACTCCACAGCCACCAAACCAGTTCCAGAATCATACGTCACAGACTGAACCTGATAGTCTGGAACATAAACCTGACAGGATTTGTAATGCGCCACTTGACCGTAGCACTCAAGTTCATCCGCTAGTCCTGGATCACTACAAAGGCTTGTGTTCTGATTTCCGACAAGGTTTTTACTGTTTCCTTCCTCTGGTAAATTAGTTCCAAGAATGTATCTGTAACCGCTCGGATTCTCTTGTCTATTTATAGGCCTTCTTTGCCGAGCATAAACATGAGCCCTGATCTCTTTAGACTGATCAGTTGCGCCGCCCCAACTGCTGCTCAGAAGTGTGCAGCGGTCCACGAACATGCCGTCCCGATCTGCAAACACTTCTGGCTTGTAAAGAGATGAATCGGAATCTTTGTAAGGCAAAGTCTGAAGGAAAACTTGCCATTCGTTTGTTTCTCCCTGCTTGGGTGCTTTAGTTATGATGATGTCATTTTCGTAAATGACTGGAGTCCCTGAAATGGTCGTCCAGTTTTTCACCTTGTATTTCCCAAGGAAAATGTTCCCCTCAGTATAAACCACTCCATCATAGCTGATCGAAGCCCCAGATCCTGTCACCTTATACCGAACCCCTGCCTGGATAAATCCAGTGGATATAGCATCAGGGCTTGGAGCGATTCCTTCAAACAAGTCAATGTCTCCATCATTCCCACCACCAAGGAACCCCGGCAATCTCGTGAAATACAAAACCGAATTTCCTGATCCATTTACCTCATATCCCTGAAGATGGTTCCTTTTAACTAGCCGAAGATTTTCACGCACGATCCTTCTGGTTTCTTCATAGACCGGATTCTTCCAAAGCGATTGTTCCCCTGCTGACTGGATGGAATCCCTGCTGTAATTCACAGCCATTCCGTGCCTCTGGTATCGGTCCCAAACATCCTTTGCATCCGGTTCTTGGTGTCCCCACCCATCCATCGTTTGAGTCACACTGGAAGCCATGCGAGTGACAACATAAGCATCTTGCACCCTCGGACTCATCTCCATGATCTCTGCAATCTCGATATATGCCTCCTCCAATCCAGCATATGCATCATTGCATTTGATCTTCACCACTGACCCAGCGGGAAAAACACTCTTGAACCAATGGCTCTTGTCCACTTCTGCACCAGCTTCAAGGCTGTGCGTGTAAACAAGCTCATCATCGACATAAACCCCAAAGGTTTTTGGCGTGTCAATGTCAGATCCAACGGCAATCAACCCGGCAAAGCAAAATCCTGAATGGATCGTGTATGATGTCGTTGAATTAACGATCCCGAAGGATCTGCTTGTTGTTCCATTTGCAAAGTCAAATTTTGGATAAGATCCAGTCAAACCATAAGGACCAGACCCATAAGCAGGGGCAAGGTAGTATTGTTGAGTGAAAAAATCCTCAAACCTGAAAGCGTGTTTTTGAGGGTTCCACGTTGATTCGTTCCTTTGACTAACTCCGGAATAATCTGCTCCTCTGAATTCTGAAGCATATGAATAAAGAGCGAAATCAAGCTGACCTCCCCGCTCATGTCTCAAGAAAGCGTTTTCTGTATATGGTCCCTCAAGATAGTCTGTGTATGGAAGCGTTGTGATCGTCCCATCGTAATGATAAAGCACATACCCATAGACACCAGCAAACCATCCCTGAACTGGTTTGGTGTGTCCTACGCACAATCCCGTGCATGTTGGGCTTGATGGTTCCGTTCCAGATTGACCTCGGCAAGTTGTATACGTGCAGTTGCACCCCGTGTCTATGTGCCGAAACTTAATCTCATATTCGTCATAAGTTGGATCATCAGCACAGACACCTGAAACCCTTGGCCCTGCGTGAAATCCCCCATATCCTTTCAGATAAGACCATGTGGCACCATAGTTGATCCTATAATACTCATCCGCAGCAAGCAGGGCATTGGATGCTGAAAGATCATCCAGGGTCGAAGGGATCGCCCCACGTTGAACCTTGCCAAGCTCCCAATGATCAAGATCACTTGTTGGTGCACCTGACAGAAATTCGTGCAGCTTGACCCCTGTCTGCTCCACTGGATCATAATTCAGTCGGTCCGCTTCGTTGTAAATATCAAGGGATTCGTTGCCGTAGACAAAAGCGGCAATCGGATTTGAAGCATTGATCCCTCCATTGGTTCCAACGTCTGTCAGAGGCCAATCTTTGCCGTTTTCTGGCTTTATATGACACCAGTGCGACCACCACTCGTCCCGTGCTGGTTGCTGCAACCCATCACCCAACCTGATATATTGAAACAAAGCATCTGCATACCAAAAGAGCCGCCAACTACAGTCAGCGACTCCATTTTTCAGACGATCATTGATTGCATCAGCCAACGCATTGTATTGGCTGGATGTGATCGGATCTCCGCTTTTTACAAGCGGAACTGATTTGTACGAGAACGACATTGCTCTTTCATATCACAAATCAAGACCACCGTGCGACCAAATTTTCATTCACGACTGGGGCGGCAGTGGATTGAGGTCTTGGCCTTCGGATCTGTGTAGATCGAGTGGTTCCCCTAGTCGTCCTCGATGTCATCACACCATTGGAGACAATCTGATTTTGCCTCTGCGACTGATCAAGCAAATAGCGAATGTTGTTGGCGATCTTCCCCTGCCCTGTTGGTTTTTGGACGATGTTTGGCATAATCTTAATAAGAAATTGCAAGGGCCGAACAATCAGCTCCATTCACATCAAACTCACCAAATCCGGTCGTAGGATCTCGGAATGAATCAGCGTTTCGCACATATTGGGTTTCACCCGCTGCCACTGAATAAACCTTGCTTGACGGGGTGGACCCGATGTCACCAAGGCTGCTGCCAGCAGGAACTGGAACCACGAACGTAAAATTACGGGAAGCTGATGCATGTTCATTTTTAAGCAAAATGCCAGCACACCCCTCCCATGTGTATTGCAATCCAGTTCCAGAACTGATCGACGTGTAATTGTCAGCAGTTGAAATGTTGATTCCTGCGTGATTTGTTAGTTTTGGATCTGTGATTTCCAATGTATCTGCCATGATTATTCCTTTGTTTTATTCTGCGTATTTGTAAGTGAACTCATTGAACCAATAACGTCCATACCATTCTCGATTGACCACAAATTGATTCAAAGTCGTTTGAGTTTTCTGAATCGGCTGCTTGTGCCAAAAAGGAACCCCGGGAACAACGATTCCAGCAGGAATGTATTCTCCGGAAAGCAATGGCTCGAAAAACATTTGCTTCGGTGTGAACATCCTGTTGACGTTTGAAAACATTTTCGGCCAAAGCGAAAAGTTGAATGCAGCAGTGACAGTGACTTCGTTACGTATCACCCATTGAGGCTCTTGGTATGCGTCTTGCCCCAAAAGCCATGCCTTTGCATATTCTGAAGCAAAATAATTCAGTTCATCAATGGAATATCCGGTGGTGTAGACATAAGCCCCGTTAGGCAATGGCTTGTGCCACCTGATCAACCCAGATTTACCAACATCCATCTCATCCTTGCTCCCTTGATTAGTGCTGGGAAGCACCATTGTTGCAGGTATCATTTGAACTTGAGCAAAGTTGAAGATCCGATCGTTCAGGTTGTTTTTGTGGTAGTCAACAAAATGCTCGATCATGTTAACCCAACCTGGCCTTGCTTTTTCAAGTTCAATGGCATTTGGATGCGTCGAAATTCTTGGCTCGATCATGTTGGAATCCAGCGTCCAAGTCGAAAGCAGCTCAATGTTTCCATATTTGACCTCCGCTTCCCAAATCGGGCCTTTTTCCTTAGTTGAAAGATCCTTTATCCATGATGGATGGTCAAAATATGTGCCAGGATTATCCCTTGCATGAACAATAACAGTAGGATGCCCTTGCCATACGTCTGTGACTTCCCAATTAGGATTGTTTGGATCTCCGCTCCGAAAAGTCTTTTTATCAACCAGCATCAGAGTGCCACCACTGCCAAGTGGCTTGAACGCTGAAGCATGATTTGAGAAATAACGTGGAAGGCTCATATTTTTTCCTCAATGATTTTTGTCTGGCTCTTTAATTGGCTGAAGATGTTATCAGCAACGCTGAGTTGTCTCCTCTGCAATTTGATTGCCTCTGCCTCTCCACCTGTGGCAGCAAGACCAACTCTCTGAAGTGATGAAATGTTTTGACCTGTGTTGTTCATTCTGCCTGTCAGATAATCGAGGAAGTCGGTTGCCCCTGCTGCTTGTTCCTCTGTGAGATTCTCAGTCGCCGCTCTTGAAATGTTTCCTTGAGCAACCCTTTCGGTGATTCTTGCCCTCGCTGCCTCAACTTCTGCATTTGCGAAATCTATTGCTTCTTGCTTCGATAGCCCACCAAGAACCCCCCCAATGTTTGAAGTGATAAAAATCAAACTGGATCTGATCGAATCAATCGCAGAATTAATGCCTCCAAGAACAGACTGAGCAGCTTCACCGAATGACTCAAATGGAGTAATCAGCTTGATCACATCTTCACCGATCACTTTGATCTGTCCTGAGAATCGGTCAGTCTCTGAAATCAATTTTCCAAAAGTTTCTTCGCTGATCACCTCTCCGGAATCCCTTGCCACTTCCCTGAAATAATCAAAATTCGCTGCCATCTTCAAAGCCAAAGCAGATCCGTTCTCCCCGAATATCTTGATTGCTGCATCGTATTGGCGAGCAGAAAGCCCACCTTCTTTGAATTTCTTGGCGATGGAATCAAATATCTCGTCAGGTTTTTTGCTGCGAATATCATCAAGACTCACGCCAAGGTTGAGAAGATCCTTTGAAAGAAATCCTTGAGCTTGAGCCTTTGCAATTCCTTCGATCGCCCTCCTGACAGTTCCAGCAGCAAGCCCAGCCTCACGTTCAGCAATGGAAAGTTCCTGCGCTTTCTCGTAGCTGATCTCTAAAGCACGGGACAGCTTCTCAGCCTCATCGACATGCTTTGAGATATAACCGATGCCAGCCATTGCCTTTTGAAGCAGAGTGATGGCACCAACGGCTTTCAAAGCATGTTTGGCGAAACCGATCATGTTGATGCTTGCCTTGCTGGTGCTTTGTGCAACCTGACCGCCAGAATCAGCAATCTTGTTTGTCTCCTGCTGAACCCTCTTGGCAGCGTTCACAGCATCACTTGGATCTGCAGTGAATTTAATGTCGACGCTTTCAGGCATTCAATTCCTCCTCTTTTTTCGCCCGCTTCACATACTCACGCCTTGCCCGATGAGCATCTGAAACAAAGTCGATTTTGCCATGTGCCACCATGCCACCAAGGGCATCATTGACTGCCAGCTTGTAGGGCATCTGCATGATCTCTGAATGTGAGAACCCCCAGTCATGCATCAACACCCATTTGATGGTCTGAAGCCATGACATGCTTTTGGGTGATCCACCTGAATCCTCCGTCTTCCATATCTCGTATGATTCATTGCTCCATGCCCAGTATCGGTAAAAATCATTTAGAACACGAAGGTGAAGGTCAGTGTTTTTGATGAACTTTCTCCCTAGTTTGCGAACAAACCGAAGGCAAGACCATCCTCCCATTTTTGCCTCCGCCTGATCACCCGATCTGGACAAGATCCACAAAGCCATCGCAAGCTCACCTGGCTCCAAGACCTTCTCCCCTTCGATCAACGGGTGATCAATACGGCAGAGCAATGTGTAATGTTGAACACTCAACGGATGCAAACGATAACGCCAAACCCGAACAGGGAATGGCATCATCATTTTTGCATATGTTGAGTTTCCTGTCATTAAGTTGGAATTTCAGCAAGTGCTTGCTTGTTGGCTGACAGAGTGTTTCCTGGATCACTGATAGCTCTCAGCGTCATCGTGCCAGTTTTCCATCCCTGATTGGAACCCGTGACAGATCCAGAAATGAAGTTGTAAGCTCCGTTCAAATCGGAGTTATCCATGTTCTCCAGCGTCAGCTTGGCCATCAAATCGGGCATGATTAAACTCTTGGAGTCTGCGATTGAATCCCCACCAAACTCAAAGTTAACCGTGATTTCAAACTGAGCATAAGCGAAAGCCTCTGATGTCAATCTTCCGAACTGATCAAATCCTTGAACATTGCCCTGCATCGAAGGTGTGTATGTATATCCGGTGATGATGCAGTCTGCATTAGCATCCAGTGTTGGCCAATTAGTGCTTGTGCCGGCATCATGAACCGCCACATTGCCGTTGATGCCATAAACTCTTGCCTGTGATCCGTAAATTTTAGCCATTGTATTTCCTTAGTCTCTCGGTGTTTTTAATTGTATTTGTGCGACGATCTGGTGCCGCTCCACGAACCGCTTTTCGCTCGGTTGTGGTATCACGGCAATGTTATAAAAAGGGCTTGTCCCTCCAGATGGGTTGAATCGGTGCAGGACGTTTGCCACTTCCCATGCGACACTCCAACCACTGACACCCTTCCCATATTCCTGTGCGTTGAAATGATTGTTGAGTTGCATCTCCACCACAAGATTCAAGCTCCAAGTGTCACGATCAACCTGCGTTAACGTGTCCAGCTTAACGATCAATCCAAACCCAATCTGCTTCAAGCCAGCTTCCAGCTCATTGGTTAAATCTGACCCCCTCCAAACATGAACAGGAATTGCACCAGAATCACCAATGGCATTTTTTATGATGGGGATTTTTCTGATCATATCGGCCATTGCGTCTTGGATCTGGAAGAACGGATTGCTCATAGATCAAAACTGTCATCATCATATCCACCCGAAAACCGGAACCCTTGCCGTTCTTCAGTGGATGCTGTTTCAGGTTCAGCGATGCCGAATTCACCTCTTGCGACTGCCCTGAGCCGATCCATCGCATCATCATATGCTCTGGATCTCCTGTCGTTAAGGTCCATCAGATCACCACCAAGACGCTTCCATGCTTCGACGACTGAAAGATCCAGCAAGGTTGACTCAAGGCTTTCTGGAATGGTACCAGACTCTCCAAGGATATATCTGCCTGACGCATCAATGTATCCTCTGATCATGTTCACCATTCGGTTGATCACTGGTGATAGTAGATTCTCGTATGGCGCAGCATCGACTAGCCCAACACCCTGATCTGTGACCAGCAATTCAGCCTGATCTGTCTGAAGCAGATCCCCAGGATATTTTTGCAACGATCCCAGTGATTCCACCTCAGATGCGGAAAGCACCTGATAAAGACTCGTCCAGGTTGGTGTGATCCATGCCATATCTTAAATCTTTCTTGCTGCTTTACCCCTCGCCTTCTCAAGTTCACTCAAAGATGTGAGCAATGCCGCTTTTTCTTCCGAAGATGTTGTTGCTTGAATTCGTGCGCTCAGCATGTTGATCGCACTTGCAAACCCTCTATCAGCCCCACCAATCACGGCGTTTGCTGTCGCACTGGATTTCCTTAGCCATGAGGCAGCAACAACCAAAACACAAATACCGATCCCCGCATAAATCATTTTCAAACCTCCAGGGATTGTTTGCTCTAATTGAGTCGCCAGCGATTGATCTCCGTTTCCTGCCTCGATGTTGTCAGCGGTCCATTCAACTGTTGACGGTTGTCCAGATTGACCTGCTGCACCGATAGCCACCTTGATTGCTTCACGTTGGTTCCTGCTCCATTTCTCGGAAACTTCCGTTGTTGCATTGTTCTGCCGCTCAGCCAAAGGCAGACCAGAGCAACCGAACAAAACCGGAATCAACAACAACATGAGTATGCTTTTTTTCATTATTTCACTTCGAAAACCAATGTCCGATAAAACCCCCAAGGCCACCTGCAGCAGACAATCCAGCAATCCAGCCCTTAAATGTCTTGCGGTCATCTTTCAAACTTCTGACATCAAATTTCAGCTCTTTGATTTCCAAATTCATTGAGTCAATATGCTGTTTCATGCCGTCAATTTTGAGGGATTCATCACCCTGGATAGCAACACTAAGTTTTGAAAGGCACTGCTCAATGCCAGACAAACGAATGTTTATTCCATTGACATCATCTTGGCCCATATTTTTTTTTACTCAGGGTTAACAGCAGCGTCAAATCCAGCCAGAATATCATCAACCGAATCCATCGTGATTTGATTTGCCGCATTGTATGCAGCGACTGCAGCATCAACCTGCGTCAGCAGTGCCTCGGTGTTGTCCCTGTTCACT